>OLNS01000002.1_pt1 | contig 236171 bp, 173 predicted proteins | sample 1673031 | NCBI WGS metagenome assembly OLNS01 (sample SAMEA3136748, study PRJEB25190) | human gut metagenome | biome: human gut; feature: human-associated habitat; material: faeces | place: Austria | collected 2013
CTTCTCGTGTCATCATAACTTGGCTTTTTGGACGTAAAGTTAATGATGGAAGTTGAAGACGAAAATACGTGGTTTACCGAATGCTTACATATGAAGAGCAAAACTAAACGCGTCATTGCCGAATATGGCATTTCCCCCGCACAAGCTCCCGGCAAAATTACCCAAGTGGATAAATTCCGGAAAGAGCATTACTTCCATTATACCGGCCGTCAATGGGGTGATTCACGGAATTATCACGCTACATTTAATACCAGTATGATTTCTATCACTCAAATAACAGAAATTATAAAGAATATTTATGAGAACTGGAAGTAAAAATATCTTCACCTGGTCTTTTGTATGAAAAGGCTGTCACTTCTTTGAATTGCTGTAAATTTGCTTTTCAAAAACATACAAAAGATTTACATGAAGAAGATATTTCTACTTCTTATTTTGCTTGTTTTTATTTCTTATCACACAACCGCAACAGTACAATCCCAAACTGCCCAGCCGGAAAAGGTACGCATTATCGTCACTACCGACAGAGAAACTGATGACAGAGTTTCATAACCGGATACAGAATTATCCCATTATCCATCTGCCTATCTTACCTGATTTTCTGACAATATAAACAAAACCCCAGGTAACCGACAATAAAAATACGGTACATACAATCATTTTTACCATTGTGTGTAGAGGCAATGATTCTACAAGCATATAACATGGACCAAGAAAAAGATAGTGAGACATCCAGATACCAAATGTACATGTAGAAATGCTCACAGAAAAGCGTCTTATCACAGCAGAACTGATGTGTATTTTTTGGATGGCAAGAAAAAGAGGAAGTGTCATCATCAACACATTTGGAGAGCAATAGGTAAAGAACAATTCAACCAGTTCTACAGACTGCCCAGGAACTGCCGTAACAGACTTAAAGCCAAAGAATGTAATGCAATAGCCAATAACAAACGAAGGAACACCCATCATGACGAGTTTGTTCCAGCTGAGATTCATTTTATTATTTATAACATAATGACCTAACAGCAGATACCCATTAAAGCCTGCAAAGTAATATAAAAGACCAAACTCATTCCAGGAACATGTTCCCCAAAGGTCTTTTGTCAGATATTCCCTTAAATAAGGAATGAAGAGTGATACGAACCAAAGAACAAGGAAGACCTTCTGCTCTTTTATTGAAGCTTGCTTCACCCATGCCGAAAAGATTGGCATATAAAGATATAAACCTATAAGAAGATAAACATACCACATCTGTACTGCCAGCATCGAGAAATTAAAAGGAATCATGGCAATGTGATGCAAGGCACTGGACAAAGACTGGTCAGGTTCTGCCCAGGCAAAAAAATCATTAATGATTGTAGGGGAAAGCCCCAATAGTCCGGTTATCCATGAAAAAAGATTGTACAAAAGAGACCATATAATAAAAGGAACAAGAAGCCTTGTGAGGCGCTTTTTATAAAAAGCAGAAATATTCTGCTCTACAGGCAAAAGCAATGCTCCTGTTACCATTACAAACAGAGGTATGGCTGGACGCATAAACGAGCCATAAAAACTTCCCCAAAGATTATACCACGGCTCTGAACGTTCTGCCGGAGTTACATTATCGGTACAATGTACTGCTATCATCATGAAGATAGCAATAAACTTCACAAAGTCAAGCCATATAATACGCTTTTCATCTTTCTCGCCAGATAGTTCTTTCATACTTTTTTGCCACAAAAGTAGCTACTATAAAGAACACGTTTTTTGACCTATATCAAAAAGACTGCTCCAATATCGCACAATACATATTGGCAGGAAGCGAAATTCGGCACACACTGTCCGCCGAATTCACAGACCCAATTCGGCGGTCGCCAACCGCCGAATCTTCTCAATACATTCAATCGGCTCAAAACAAATGGATTACCCCACCCGAAAAGTTATTTAGCCGCCTATCCTCTACCCATTTGAATGTAATTTCACCCATTGATAACCCTGTAAAACGTGCTTTCTACGAAATGGAAGCCATTCGGGGCTGCTGGTCAGTAAAGGAATTGGAGCGGCAAATCAATTCCCTCTATTACGAACGCAGCGGATTATCCCAAAATAAGGAAACCTTGTCTGCCTTGGTGCAACGGCAAGCCATGCCGCTGCAGCCCAAAGACATTATTAACACGCCCGTTACGTTGGAGTTCTTGGGATTGAACGACCGTGCTTTGGTAACGGAAAACGACTTGGAGCAATCCATTCTGGACAACCTGCAACGCTTCCTGTTGGAAATGGGACATGGCTTCTGCTTCGAAGCACGCCAAAAGAGAATCCTGATAGACGGGGATTATTTCTTTGCCGACCTCGTGTTTTACCACCGCATTTTGAAATGCCATGTCATCGTGGAATTGAAGATAGACAAGTTCCGCCACGAATACGCTTCGCAACTGAACCTATATCTTAACTACTTCAAGGCGGAAGTGATGCAACCCGACGACAATCCGCCTGTCGGCATCCTGCTTTGCACCGAGAAGGGCGACACGTTGGTAAAATACACCACTGCCGGATTAGATCCGAACATCTTCGTGCAAAAGTATATGATAGAACTTCCCACTGAAGAGGAAATTAAGAAGTTCATTTCAACTGCAAACTATTAGCAATAAAAAACACTACTGGCGAAAAGAAGGAAAGCCATTCTTTCTCTTTTCGCCAGCACGTTTATTACTGCCAACAAGAATAGGTTTAGGTTAGTTTGGATGTATATACAAAAGACAGAACTAAACCGTAAATGCAGACGATAATTATAGCAAGTCACTTATGATACATTCTGTTCTTCCAAGACTATATTAGCATCATTATCGCATTTTTCAGGCTTAATCCGCTCTATACGACGAATATGTTTTGCCCTATTAGCTATAATTAACGGTACACGCTCGACAACAACAACCGATGTGTCAAGCCCCAACGCACTCGGTTCTCCAATGCCTATCTTTCTAATTAAGGCATAAAGGCTCATCAGCAAATTTTGTCGGCGGTTACGGGAATCTTCAGGATAATATATCCGGTGGATAATAATAAAGCGAAAATCACCCGGTATGCCATTCTTATGCAATGAAGGATAAGAGCTTGTTAGTTCTACTTCACCATCCGCAACAAGGTCATCAACTACTTGTCGTAAATAAAGGCTCACGCGCGGTTCTATACGAAAACCTATACGCATGGTTATACTAAACAATGTCCCTTTTATTAATGTGGAACAATTATATTCAAGTGTGTCTGGTGTATCCACAAATTCAAGGTTAATAAGCCAATAATGATCTGCCCGTTTAGGCTGCTTATTAATTATGGAATACAACAATTTATCGTCCACACAACCTTCTTTGTGTGCATGATTCACATAGACAAGATTAGAAGCATATTTGGATATGCTTTCGTCCGCCTTAATATCAGAAATAATGTTGTAGTATTCACTTAACCGTTTGGAAGACATATGTTTTCGACGAATTTTGTTGGCACTTACCCATACAAACATGATAAAACATAATAATCCACCTATTAACAGCGTAAACCAACCTCCGACCATAAATTTGGACAGGTTTGCAGCAAGGAAAATACCTTCAATAACACAATATCCGCCGACAAACAGTATTGATAGAATGCGTGGAATGTTATGCATATGCAAATAGAATCCCAACAACAATGTTGTCATCAACATTGTAATAGTTATGGCAAGTCCATAAGCGGCTTCCATGTGGGTGGAATCTCGAAACAACAATATAGTAAATATTACTCCAATATACATTACAAGGTTTACCATTGGAATAAATGACTGACCTTTTACGTTGGTAGGGTGCTTAATACGCATACGAGGCCAGAAATTCAAGTTCATAGCTTCACTCAATATGGAAAATGAACCGCTTATTAGAGCTTGGCTCGCAACAATAGCTGCCCCGGTAGCCATTGCTATGGAAAACAACAGTATTTCTTGTGGCATGATTGAATAAAATGGGTTCACTGTACCTTCTGCACTTTCCGGATGATGCAATACCCACGCTCCTTGCCCCAAATAATTTAGAATAAGCATCACCTTTACAAATATCCAACTGACCGTAATATTTCGTCTGCCACAGTGCCCTAAATCAGAGTATAAGGCTTCTGCACCAGTGGTACACAAGAAAACGGCACCCAATATCAGAAACCAGTGGGGGGATTCCACTAATAACCGTATGGCATAGTAAGGATTGAATGCCTTGAATACTTGAGGATAGGAAGTCAGACTGATAACTCCGGCGATTCCAAGAAGCAGGAACCAAAGTAGCATAAATATGCCAAATGACCGTCCTATATTTTCTGTACCAAAACGCTGAACGAAAAATATAATGGTAATAATGGTCAGTGTAATAGGAATCACAGGCAGATGCGGACTGATACTTTCAAGTCCTTCTATGGCAGTTGTGACCGTAATGGCTGGAGTGATAATACCATCAGCAAGCAAAGTGCTCGCACCGATAATGGCAATGATGTAAATCCACCTTCTTCTGTGGCGGCGTAAAAGGGCATAAAGCGCAAGTATGCCACCCTCCCCGTTATTGTCGGCACGGAGAGCCACCAGCACATATTTCACCGTAGTCTGAAGAGTAAGCGTCCATATGATACAAGACAATGCGCCTAAAACATAATTTTCATCAAGAGCTTCTCCAGTATGAATGATGGCTTTCATAACATAGAGTGGCGATGTTCCAATGTCACCAAAAACAATACCCAATGTGATGAGTAACCCGGCAAATCCAAGTTTATGTTGAATATTGCCTTCTTTTGATAGGTTTGCCATAAAAAGTAGTTTTTTGTTCTACATATATTTGTTTTCCTTTCAAGCGGCGCAAATATAAAATAAAATCTTAACAATAAGATTTCACTTTTCTTTTTTCGTGAAAAATATCATATAAACCTTGACGATGGTCAAGGCTTGTCTAAAAAAAATAGTCTGTTTGAATTACGTATAACTATTAAACTCAAAAGCCGAAGTTATGGGACTTATCCTTCACCTCGGCTTTTTGCTATTTACTGATTTCCTAACCTATCAGCTTCCTTTTTCAACTGCTCAGCCTGCTCATTAAGCAGCTTTGCCCGTTCCAAGGCTTCCGCCTGCCTGCGGCAACGTTCCTCAAAATCTAGTACCGAATCCGTCAGGTTGCGGATAAAACGCTCGTCCCGCTGCCACTTGAACTTGTTCTCCAGCCTTTCAAGGGTGCTGCAGTCCGCCTGTCCCTGCATCAGCAGATAACGGTATTTCATGTCGTTGTCCTGCAACTGCCCCATCCGTTCAGCCAGACGGACATTCAGGAACAGGGAAGTCGCACAGACAACCAGCCCCGCCGAAAAGAGAAACAGTTTCGGGCGTACCAAAGAAGCGACTTTGTCATATATCCGACGATAAAACGGTACAGGCTTGTTCTCCTCTTTTTCGACCGTATTCTCTGCACGGTAGCGTTCCATTGTTTCCAGCATTTCTTTAAGGCAACGGAAGGTGGCGATCACATATTTTCTGACATCCCCGAAAGATTGCCGTTGTTCCTGTCCTGATTTCCGCAGTTCGGCAAGCCGGGTCAGGATGTCTTGCAACTCTTTTTCGGGAACCGCCGGGTTCCTGCGTAACTCAGACAATGCCCGTTCTATAGCCTCCATCCGGGAAAGGGTTTCCTCGCGTCCGACTGGCGTTACCTGCGCTTCCTGCTTCTCCTTCAGTTCCGTGACCATGGAGAGAAGCCCCTCTAAAATCAAATTTTCTTCCATATCCGTTTACAGTTTAAGTTGTCTTTTCTTTTTCTTCTTCTTTTTTCTCAGACTCCAGTCAATTTCTTCGTCCGATGGAGCAGACGGCGAAACATCGAACAAGCTGAACAAGCCGCCCATTGAAGGGCTGTCGTTCCTTTGCGGTGTTTGCTCAGGCTCCAAAATAGGTGCGGAAACTATCTGCTGGCGGCTATTTTCTACGGTATCCATTCCTGCGTTCCCGAAATGCTTATCCAGTTTGGAGAAGCTGAAATTGCGGTCTATTTCCGAACCTTTGAACGTATAGGCACCTTTGGTGAAGGAGATGCCCTGCACCTCGTCTGTACGCCCTTTATACTTGAAGCGGATGCCGATGCCCTTTTCTGCCAGCCGCTCCTGTAACTGCCGCCAACTTTTGGACTTGCCGATTTCATTCCTCACAGCCGTGTAAATCTCGTATTTCGACTTGTCCGGCTCTTTCAGGCGATGCCGCTTAACCAGTTCCTTGCCTTTGGCGAAGTATAGCCCGTGCTTGGCTTTCAGCTTCTTGCACACCTGCTCGTTGCGGTACATGTCGTTCCTGTCCGAGATGGTCTTGCCGTTGTTGTCTATGCGATTGAACACGATATGCACATGCGGATGCTCCCTGTCTTGGTGGCGCACGATGATGTACTGCGTATCGGTGATTTTCATCTCTCGCATATACTCTTGCGCAAGTTGTATCATCTTCTCGTCCGTCAGCTTGGGCGCATCGTTTACCGAATAGCTCAGCGCGATATGTCCGACTGGCTTGCCCAGACGGGGATTCATCCAAAGACGGAGGAAATAAAGTAACGACCATTACAGCCGTTACCGATGGAGAAATTTATCATCCCGTGATAGACCAACTTCTGAATAATCCAGCATTAGTATTGCGATAAAGTCTTGCTAAAATGGGATTTTAAACATAGCGATAAACGGGACTCATTCAATATTCATTTCGTTTCTTTCGTTTCCAATTTCGCTGAAATAAGCGAAACGCAAATCGTTGAATTTTAGCGAAATCCAATTATACTTTTGCACCATCGTTCCGATACGGGAGCGGTGGTGCAATCGTTTATTATGCTGCCGAAGCGGTTACACCGGACAATCCGGCAGTATTGATTTTGATTATGACAGACTTGATGCAAATTATCTCCAATGGTGCGGCAAACATCAAACTGGAGATTACAGGCGAGGACTTGCGCGTATTCTCGGACGAGCTCATCAATCGCGCGATAAACGAAGTGGCATTGGCTTTCCGTGCAGCGGATGAAGAACGGCTACTAAGCCGGGAAGAAGTAAAGGATATGTGCGGAGTGTGCGATGCGACCTTATGGCATTGGAACAAACGGAACTATCTGAAGGCCGTCAAAGTAGGCAGTAAGGTAAGATACCGATTGTCAGATGTAAAACGCATATTAGGTGGAACGAATAAAACGGTTGGTAATGGAAGTAAATGAAAATACTGTTCTACAAAACGGGAAAGTGGAAGACGAATATGTACGCATCGGCACTACGTTATTTCGGATATTGAACCAACCAATGATGAACGGCTCGTTTCGCAAAATGCGTGTGGAGTGGAAGATGAGTGTGTTCCGGCAAGACCATAGCAAGGATGAAGCGGCTCAGATACCCAAGTACGATGGATTCTGCACCATGCCCAGCCATACTGACTACCGCCACAACGTGAACAATTTTTATAATCTCTATGAGCCGATAACCCATATACCGGCAGAAGGGGATTTCCAACATATCTGTTCTTTGGTGGAACATATCTTTGGTAAGCAGTATAAGTTGGGGATGGACTACCTTCAACTGCTATATCTGAAACCGACACAGAAATTGCCGATACTTCTGTTGGTATCAGAAGAACGTAATACAGGAAAGAGTACATTTCTGAACTTTCTGAAAGCAATGTTTCAGGAGAATGTCACGTTCAATACTAATGAGGATTTTCGTAGCCAGTTCAATGCGGATTGGGCGGGCAAACTGATGATTGTTGTGGACGAAGTGTTGCTCAACCGCCGTGAGGATAGTGAACGGTTGAAGAACCTAAGTACGGCACATTCCTACAAGATGGAAGCCAAAGGCAAAGACCGTTATGAAGTACAGTTCTTTGCCAAGTTCGTACTATGTTCCAATAATGAGAATTTCCCCGTTTACATTGAGCCGGAGGAAACACGTTATTGGGTGAGAAAGGTCTGCAGGCTGGAAAAGGATGACACATCATTCTTGCAGAAACTGAAAGACGAAATTCCGGCCTTTCTGTACCACCTGCAACATCGGGATTTGACCACCCAAGAAGAAAGCCGCATGTGGTTTGCGCCGTCACTCATACGCACGGAAGCATTGAAGAAAATCATCCGTTGCAACCGGAGCCGCATTGAACTTGATATGGCAGAACTGTTGCTTGACATCATGGACACGATGCAGGTGGATGTAGTGGATTTCTGCATCAACGACCTGTTGGCATTGTTCAACTATTCGATGGTAAGAGTGGAACGCCATCAGGTGAGGAATGTCCTGCAACAATGTTGGAAACTGGGGCCTGCTCCCAATGCGTTGTCTTATTCCACTTACCAAATATCCGTGTTGCCGGGGCAGAAGTATTCCGCATCATCCAAGAAAGTGGGACGCTTTTATACCGTTACCCGTGAAAAGTTGAAAGACTACCGTTGAATTTGTTGAGTCTGATGAAACATAAGAAAGAACGTATGTATATGGCCTATATGATTCAACAACATCCTCAACAGATTTCAACGGAAAGTCTTGCCCACCAAAAGAGAAAGTCGGTTGCTGACAAATCCTCCCGATGTGAAGCATCCTCTTTTTTTCTTCCCTCTTTTTGTATTCCGCTCAACGGATTCAACAAAATCAACGGTGGAATCTGTTTCAGACATCACGACCATAATACCGGACGGTGTGACAGAAGTAGCAATAATGTATGGAGGGGTGGCAAGCGGTACCAAGATACGTATCATACGCATCTGTGGTGTGAAGTTCGCTGCCACCCCTCCCCATCAAAACAGAAACGCAGAATGATAACCAAAGTAAGATACAGCAAGAATCCGGGCAAGACCATCGACTACATCCTCAATCCCAAGAAAAGGGCACACGTAGTCATTGCCCGTGGAGTGAGTGGCCTTACTGATATTAGCATACTCACCGAAGACTTCAATCATCAGTGCGCATTGCATCCGTCACTAAAAATGAAAGCCGTACATATTCCAATCTCATTTCATGTCAATGACACGGCTATGCTTGAAGTTCATGCCGAAGAAATAATTGGAGATTGGATAAGGCACATGGAACGGCATGGCTATCGCTTTGACCAATTCATTGTCGGTCGCCATCACGACAAGGACGACAAGAATCCACATTTCCACTTTTTGGCAAACGTGGTGTTGGATGAGGGTACACGCGCCAATCTTGCCAACATCGGAAAGGCGGCAAAAGAAGCATCCATTTCCGTGACGGAACAATGGGGATTGACACCAGCCAATCATCGGAAGAGGATACAAACGGGTGACAAAAAGGACACCAATAAAAATGAAAGTCGGACTGCAGAAATACATAACCACAGATACCAGAATTATATCGAATGGGACAGCAACCCTGCATCCAATGAAGACTCCAATTCCGATTCTACAGCAAGCAATGATAGAGAAAGTGCAACGTCATCTATCAGTGGCAATCTAATGGAAGGTATAACCGAACTTATCATTCAACCGACAGTTGCCCGAATAGGCACAGGCAGCGGCAGCAGCGATAACACGCTTGACCGTGATAAGAACAAAAACAAACAACGAAAAGGAGGACACAGAAGATGAAAACAGAAAATGGGAACAAACGCACTAAGCGCAAGGAAATACAGTTCAACGAAGCGGAATATGCCGTAGTTGAGCAGAAAGCCAATGCCGCACGGCTGTCTGTGGCAGCGTTCATCCGCGAAGCTGCATTAGGCAAAGAACTGTCAGCCGCACTCTCCTTAGAGGAAAGCGAACGGATGAAACGCACAGCCAACATCAGCTATAAGATGCAAGTCAACCTCAATCAGATTGCACGGTTGGCCAATATCCACGGCTTGCCTTTTGTAATGGATGCTATCCGAGAATACATCAACCATACCAACGAATATTTCAAGACTGGCACATGGCGTGAAATGGATTTATCTGCCTATGAATCCGAGCAAAAACAGCGGGAACAACTTGCCGCAAAAGTACGTGAGCTTCAAGAGAAGAACACGGAATTACAGAAAGCGGCGACCAACTATTACCTTTATACCGCAGAAGGTGAACGCCTTTTCTGCGAACGGCACAACTGCCGTATTTATCCTGACAACCGAGGTATCTATTGGCATTTCAAGGTTACCGATTATCCGGCTTATACACTTCCGACAGAAATCAGTCGGGCATATCTTAATCATGAGATTTCGATACGGGATGTGTATGTGTATTGGCGTAAGAATTACTAATAATATCGGTGAAAAGTATAGGCCAATAGAAATGAAATACTTAAAAAATCGTCCCATACAAAATAATTATATAATTTTGTACTTGCTTATGAGATTCACCATGCGTCAGACTATGTTAACATAAGTTGAGACACTTCATAGTTAAATGATAAAATCAGAAAATTATGGCAAAAATATATCGAGATGATTATGGTATACCACATATAATGGCTACAACAAGTTTTGATGCAGCCAAAGCCATAGCATACGTTCATAGTGAGGATGATTTTTATACTCTGCAATTGTGGTTTTTAGCCATAAAGTTTAAATCTGGACACTTCGATGATTGGGATGGTCCTTATCTTGATTTTCTTTCATTCTTTTTCGACATCCAAGGTAAAACACTCGACTTGCTTCCAACTATTTCTGATGAATACAAGTCTCTTGCAGATTCATATTGTAGTGGAATAAACCAGTATGCCAAAGAACACGAAGAAAATGTCTTGGATCCTTCCATATTTCCTGTTAATTCTGTTGATCTGCTTCAGGTTCAGCATCTAATGGAGGTGATAGGCATTCAAATAGACAAACCGTATTCTTATTTAAATAAAAAACAAAGCCGTAGATTACCTCATAAAGAGGGATCAAATGCGATAGCAATAGGGGCGAACAAAAGCGCAAGCAAAAGTTCTTTAATTGCAGTCAGCCCACATCAAATGCTTGAGGGCATATTTTCTTATTATGAAGTTCATTTGAGCATAGAAGATAGTGAAAACATTGAGTACCACGGATTTATATTGCCATGTTCATTCTCAATATTTATGGGAACGAACTTTCAGATCGCATGGGGTTCAACAGCTAGCTATCCTGAAATGTATACCATCTATAAAATAGATGTTCAAAAGAGGTTCGGACGGGTAAAATCTTTTCTTTATGATGGGAAAGAAATCCTATTGAAAAGATGCACATATAAAAATTATATCAAATTATACGGTAAAATACCAATACCTATCATAAAGAACTTCTATGAATCCGAATTTGGTAATATAATTGAAATCAAAGGTACATTTTATCTCATTTTAATAGATATGCTAGGCAAACAGTTTGGTGCTGAGATGGTGCATAAGCTTAATGTGTGCAAATCGAATAGCGAAGCATTAAATCTTTTAAGACAATCTCGATATACCTATTTGGACCTTGTATGTATAGATAAGGACAATAATTTACTCTATGTTCATAACTCTCATGAGAAAGTTAGAGAGGATGAATCATTGCATTATAAAGATGTATTAGATGTCTGTCATTTGCGAGAAGAATTGTCTGCACAATACTATAAAGATAATCTTGTCGTAGAAAAGAATCCTGCTTGTGGATACATAGTCTCGGCTAATCAATCTCCCTTAAATGTAACAGACACTCATCGCCCTATAGGAAAGATTAAAGGATTAGTTTATCAACATGAGAATTCCCGATCCAATCGGATAAAGGATATTTTGAATGCTACAGAATTGTTCTCCATAGATGATTTGAAGTCGATTCTTTTCGATTACAAAATCTCTCTTCCTATAATCAGAAATGTTGATTTGTCTGCATTGTATCAACCTGAGTTAAACAGTTATAAGTCTATTGCTCCTCTCCTTGGTTTATTAAGGGATTGGGATGGCAATGCTTGCCCACAATCAGAAGCAGCAGCTATTTTTGCCTTATTTTTTTATAAGTATAAAGAAAAATATTATGTATGTTCCAAAAATCCAGACGTTATAAAAATTGCTACAGTCCAAGAAATAGTGGATTGTTTGAGTTGGGTAAAGAAAAGATACTATAAAGGACAAAAATTAGAGAATATTCAATTTTTGAGAAGGGGCGAAGTCTCATTGCCTATAGGAGGAGTCCCAGACTCAATAAATACGGTTCGACCTTATTTTGAGAAAGGGAAATTATATGCAGAAGAAGCTAGTGCCTTTAGAATGATTGTTGATTTAAGAAATCGCATTTCTTTAACATGTCACCCATATGGGGCATCCAGTAACATGGAAAGCCCTAATTACACTAATCAAATGAGAATGTTCATTGAAGGAGGATATAAAAGACTGAAAACAATTGATTACTACCAAAACAACTATAACTTTTACGAACTATGATTAAAGATATTAACATGCCATTGTTCCTTATGAACATACCAACTTGTTATTCAACAAATGTTAGAAATAATATTTGGATGGAAGAGTACACAGCGAAAGACATTGTTGTTAACAAAGAAAAAGCTATTAGAGAGATATGGGAAGTATACTCATTCCTTTCAAGTCAGGGTTTTGTTTATCTTCTGCCCACACCTTACGATTGCAGACTACAAGATTTGGTTTTTGTTGCAAATAACGGAATAGTGCTTGAACATCTTGAGGAGGAAACCTACATTGCTTCGAATTTCAGAGTGCCCAATAGGCGTGGAGAAGAGATAGTTGCAAGCAAGTTCTTTGAACAAATGGGATTTAAGGTTATCCCTTGCCCTTATTTGTTTGAAGGTGAAGCGGAGTTGAAATATCTCAGGGACAATATCTACATTGGAGGATATGGAATAAGGTCTGAAAAGGAAAGCTATGACTGGATGGCTTCTGAGTTCGACATGAATATTATTCCGCTTGAATTGACAGATCCATATAACTATCATCTAGACTGTACTATTTTCCCTCTCACCAGGGAGAGTATAATTGTAGCTACGGAAGCCTTTACAAAGCAAGAAATCAAGCAACTAGAAAATGTAGCCGAGTTGATACCTATTTCAATAGAACAAGCCCATACCGGGCTGTGCAATAGCGTTAGAGTCAATAATTACATTTTGAATGCTTCCGACATAGATTTTTTATCAAAACGGTCTGAAGATTACCGTCTGGAGAAATCCAAGAATATTAGACTTGAAGATATCGCAGGTCAAAATGGTATGGAAGTATGTTACTTCAATATGGAAGAATACTTAAAAGGAGGAGGGCTTCTTTCGTGCACTGTGCTTCATATGAATCACCACTCATTTACTAAAGATTTATTATAAATAATGTCACAATCTGTAAGAAGTTGGTTACGCGAACAAAATCGCTTGACTAAGAATATGTCAATAAAGGAGTTGTCTTCAACGTATTGTTTTCGAGATCCTCTTCGCCCAATTAAGAACAATCATGATATTGTCTTTTCCCCATCTGATGGTGTAATTGTTGACTTTACGACTGTTATTTCATCACAGGATTGTATTTTTGGGAAATATGGTAATATTTCTTTAAAGGAAATATCCTATGGAATGATACCAGAAGGAGCATATGAAGTAGTATCAATATTTCTGACATTTTACGATGTCCATATTATAAGAATGCCTATAAATGGTGTTGTCAAGAGACTGAAACTTCCACCTTATTTCGTAGAGAATCGTCCTATGTTAAGTCTGGAGAAAGATATAATGAATAGTAAATTTTCGTCAGTAAGGAAAGAACTCATCTCATGCTTTGCGTATAATGAGAGAGTGTTATATTCAATAAACGATCCTTTAAAGGAGGGGAATATGTTTATGCTATTAACAGCGGACTATGACATTGATACGATATTACCATTTACTTCTCAGATTCAAGCGTTAAAACAAAATCAAAGACTTGCATCAATCAGGTATGGTAGTATGGTAACATGCATTGTCCCTAAACAGTGGAATTGCAAGTTCGTTTGCAAAGAGAATATACACATTGAAGCAGGCATAGACGCTTTATTTATGTATGAATAATAAGTACACCTCAAAATCTATATGCCTTTATACCTTTCCGATAATCCTCAGCGAGTTGTTGGAGGAGGTTATAATTTTGTCCGACTCAATACTACTCTCTTTCAAAGACCCGTTGTATTTGTCGACTGTAGGAGTAATTGATTCCATATTTTTATTATTTTTAGCTGTCGGAGACTCAATGAATGATTCCTTTCAGAATTTCTATTCTCGTCATTCCGGTAGCATTTCTCGCTGCAAGTGTATATTTTCATATTCTTTGCCCTTGTTTACTGGAGTTGGTTTGATATCAGCAACGTTATGTTCACTGATTCCTTTATCCAATGGTATTTGGGAAAGTGCGCATTTTGCTACTATAGTTTCTGTAGTCCCTTATTTGTCCATTCTTGTAGTTCTGTCATTTATATCCCTGTCATTAAATAGTTTATTGTTAGGATGGGGATTCACAAAATTTCTTGGTTGCATATCGTTAATTTCAATTTTGGTAAATATAATAGTAGGCTATTTCTTGCTTTATGTCTATGACATAGGGTTAAATCCTTGTGTACTTGTAATCATTACATCTTCTCTATCTGAATTATTAAGGATTATCTTTATGTCACTGAAGATATGGCGTATTTACAATCAAAATAATGATAATGACTTTGATTGTCGGCATCAATCATCTATTTTGAAGATATTGGTATATTCGTCTGTTTATCCTTGCTTGAGTGCTATTTGTTTCCATCTTGGATCTTTGGCATTATATACATATTGTTTGTGTTATTTTCTGGATAGAGAAACAGCGTTGTTTACACTATTTATGTCTTACTGGGGTATATTGCAAGTTCCTAGCCAAGGATTCTCCGAGACCTCAATCAATTTTTTCTCAAACATCTATTCAGAGAAATTGTTTAATATCTATAATCGTATAAAAAAAAGATTCTTATCTCTTTCATTACTAACCTGTATATTTTTAACTTTCATTATTTTTATGTTAGATATTTGTCTTTATGGGCTAGATGCTCATAGACTGTTTGTGTTTGCGATATTAATAAGTATAATAGGATTGCATACTTTTGCCGAGATAACAGAGGCGTCATTATTAGTCAGACTAAAAATAAATTCTTTCATTCTCTCAAAAATACTATATGCCACAATTCTTATATTGGGCATTTTGCTTATGACAATAACAAATAATATTGGAATAATAGGTATATTTATATGCTTCCTATTCGCACAACTATTCAATTGTGCATATTTGCATATTATAGATCTTCGAATTTGGGGTAACAGATATAAAAACAAGCAATCTAATTGCATTTAAGACATGGTATATTAAGTGTAAGTGGGAACAAAACGGGAACAATGGAGGCAAAACAAAATCGGCTAAGCATTAATATTCAATTACTTAGCCGATTTGCTCGTACCCAGACCCGGGGTCGAACCGGGATGGATGTTACTCCACTGGTGTTTGAGACCAGCGCGTCTACCGATTCCGCCATCTGGGCATCATTTCTGATTGCGAGTGCAAAGGTACACATATTTTTCAATAGTGCAAGGAATATGGACAAAAAAGTTGAAAAAAAGTTTTCTAACACTATTTAGAATCCTTTTCGGGGGTTTCTTACAAAATAAACCCTATCTTAGCATCAAACTTTAATGCCAGCATTAACCATGGACAGTAAAAATTTTTATTGCATCATCATGGCCGGAGGAACCGGGCGTCGGTTCTGGCCATACAGCCGGAAAGCCTTACCCAAACAATTTCTAGACTTTTTTGGAACTGGCCAGACACTCTTGCAGCAAACTTACGAAAGATATAAGCAGATTCTTCCTGCTGAGAATATTTTCATTACGACTAACCAGCATTATAGGGAACTGGTACTAAACTCGCTTCCCGGTTTCAGCGAATCTAACCTGATTGTGGAAGAAGAACACCGGAATACGGCACCTGCCATTGCATACGCATCGTATGTCATTCAAAAAATCAATCCGGATGCCAGCATCGTAGTAGCTCCTTCCGATCACTTGATTCTAAAAATGGATGAGTTCAAACAAGATATTCTGAAATCGCTGGAATTTGCATCCCACTCGGACAAGCTCCTGACATTGGGCATCAAGCCCAGCTATCCGGAAACGGGTTATGGATATATTCAGGTTTCCGAAGAAAAAGAAGAAGATTTTTACAAAGTCAAGACATTCATCGAGAAGCCGTTACGGGAATTTGCCGAGGTATTTGTACAAAGCAATGAGTTCTACTGGAATTCCGGCATCTTTGTATGGCACGTCAAAACGATAATGAAGGCATTCCATGAAATGATGGCGGAAGTATGTCCGCAAGTGGAATGTGACATGCCGAAATTCAGTACCTGCCCCAACAGCTCCATTGATTATAGCATCATGGAAAAGGCAGACAATGTATATGTACTGCTTTGTGACTTCGGGTGGGCAGACATAGGTACATGGGATGCATTGTATGATGCTTCTCCCAAAGATGAAAATCAGAATGTGACGACGCACAGTAATGCGTTGCTATATAACTGCAAAGACAATATCATCATGACTCCCAAAGATAAATTAGTGGTTGTACAAGACTTGGAAGGGTATCTGGTGGCAGAACAAGGGAATGCCCTGCTCATCTGCAAAAAGGATGACCAAAATGCTATCCGGAAATTTGTCAACGATGCAGAAATGAAATTTGGTGAACTGTATTCATGAGTTACAGTAAACCTTCTCACACATAAAAAGAATGGCTTGTCTTTCCACAAACAGAGAGACACCATTCTTTTTATAGCGACCCAACTTAATACTCAAAGGTAATTCCCAACGTAGGGAGTAGCGTTCCACTCTCCTGCCGGATGGATTTCATGACATATCGCTGCTCACTCAGCGGTGCGGAAGGATTTTCAATCTGTCCCGTACTCATCAGGGTATCGGGCTGACGCAACTTGCTGGCTGTAATGTTCTGGATGTCGAGATAAAATCCTAACATACATTTTTTCAGATAGAAGGTTTTATCTACCCGCACATCCAGTTGTCCGAAAACCGGCAGGCGCTCCTGATTATAGCGGCTATAATCATAGTAAGCACGTCCCTGCACATTCCAAGCTTCCACCAGCGAAGATTTTTCCACATCGTAAGGTGTATAAGGAGAACCACCTATGCAACTGACTTTAGCTCCTAAATTCCAATGCTTGGGAAAGTTATAGGTTCCACTCATATTCAGAATAAAACGATTATCCCAGGCGGAAGGTACGTAGTTTCCTTGCTCACCATCCTTGAATTCACTCTTGAAAATGGTCAGTGAGGAAGAGAGATTCAGCTTCTGGGTCAACAGCCATTTGAACATTAATTCCACCCCGTACGAGCGACCTTTTGCTTCAGAAGAGAGTGCTTCATTTCCGATGGTTCCATAATCATTTCCTTTGCAGGAGAGTGGTATCTGGTCGGACAAGGAGAAAGGCATGTGCCCGTATAATTTATAGAAGCCTTCCACTGACAGCTCCATATTTTCATTGGGTGTCCATGACAATCCCAGACTTTCCTGTGACACGGAGATGTAATCCAAGTGACGGTTGACATACTCTCCTTCTTCCCCTTTGAAGCCTAAGGCGGTATAAGAAGGAAGCTGATAATACAGTCCCACATGACCACTCAAAGTAAGCCCCTCAATCAACCGGTAGGATACTGACAAACGGGGGGAAAGCTGACGCCACAATTCCTTCATTTTATCGCTATAGTTATTTCCGTCGGTACGAACGCCCATGGAAGCTGTAAAACTTTTGTCGGGAGCAGCATAGTCGACTGAGGCAAACATTCCCCAACGCCAGAGAGACAAATCGGTATGGTAATCATATTCCCGCAGGGCATTGGTAAAGACCTTACGGTATTCATTGCTTTTGTAACGGGAGTAATTCAGGTCGAACCCGGCTTTTACTTTCCACACGCTCCATGAAGAGGTGTTTTCCATACGCAATTTGGTTTCCTGCTCGATAGAGCCCAGCCGCAGCGTCAGATTTTCTTCGCTACTTTCGTCATTGTCGCGATATTTTACATTACGGTTGTTCAGATAGCTTTGACTTAATACGATTGACTGCACATGCCGCTGGGAATAATGACGATACACACCTCCTACGGTATAGGTTTCCTGATTGATTTCGGGAAGATAACTGAGCATGTATTCGGCATCTTCGCCTTCAATCCCCAAATTGAGTTTCATGCGGTCAATTCCTCCAAGACCGAGCAACGTCAATTCGTTATGGCTGTCAAAACGGGTTTTAATTTTAAAGGAAGCATCGGTATAGGCCGGAAGGAAAGGCAGGCCCAAGATTTTAAACAATACCTGCAAATAAGACTGGCGTACCGACACCAAATAAGAAGTCTTGTTGCCAATATGTCCGTTGGAACTGAGTGAAACCTCCGAGGCACCTAAAGTTGCTTTCAGGGAATTGCGCTCCATGTCTCCATCGCGCAGACTAAAGTCGAGCACACTACTCAACGCATTACCTTTGTCGGCAGGAAATGCCCCGCTGTAAAACTTCACACTACGAATCAAATCGGCATCAATCAGTCCGACAGGACCTCCGGAAGCTCCTTGTGTACTGAAATGATTGATATTCGGAATCTCTACCCCATCCAGGTAGAAACGATTTTCGGAAGGACCACCTCCCCGCACAATCAGGTCATTGCGATAGCCTATGGGAGAAAAGGCTACCCCCGGATAGTTTTGTACAACTTTTGAAATATCCCGGTTGGCACCCGGAGCTTTTTCAATCTCCTGCAAACCAATCACCCGAAGGCTGACAGGGCTCTCTGGGACCTTCTGAAAAGGAGAAGCTGTCACAACCACCTCATTCAACGACGCATTTTCTTCCTCCAGTTCAATCTGTACATAAGGTGTCACGTGATTCACCCGATATTCCGGAGTCAGCTCCGTTTTATACCCAAGAAAAGAAGCTTGCAGACGGTAAATACCCGGTGGCACCTGAGTGATGAGAAAGTTTCCGTTGGCATCGGTAGAAGCCCCGATACCCAGTCCCACTACAAGCACATTCACAAACTCCAACGGCTGGCGGGTAGACTTGTCAATCACCACTCCTTTTATCTGATATTCAGCTGCAAAAACATTCCAGCACAGACAATAAAGAAGAATAAAGAAAGAAATTCGTCTAATACACATAGGCTACAATTCTAAAAGAAAACAGGCATGGTTTTCATGGAATCTGTCCAACTGAAAACCACGCCTGAAAATACGAAGAATCCTTTATATCAAAGGTATTTTTTGAGAAGAAAATTATTTGCTTTCAGCTTTCCAAGCAGAATTTATTGCATTGGCGATTTCAGTAAATTCTTCCTGAGAAAGTTTAAGTTTCGGATTAGAGAACAACATGTCTGATTCTTTCTGGATAGGAATCAGGTGAATGTGTGCATGAGGAACTTCCAGACCAATCACAGCTTCACCTACTTTCTTGCAAGGGAAAGCTTTCTGGATAGCCAGCGCCACATGCTTGGCAAACACATGCATCTGAGCCAGCTCCTCATCGCTTAAATCGTAGATATAGTCTACTTCCCGCTTGGGAACTACCAGCGTATGTCCTTTCACCAAAGGATTGATGTCAAGAAACGCATAAAAATTGGCATCTTCGGCTACCTTGTAGCTCGGAATTTCGCCCGCAATGATTTTACTGAATATTGTTGCCATATTGTTTAGATATTAAATAAGGCAAGCCCGCCAAAGCGGACCTGCCTTATACATTAAAATGATATACCCATAATTTCCAAAGAGATCTTTCCCTGTGGAATAGTGATTTCTGCTACATCGCCTACCTTCTTTCCTAACAAGCCCTGCGCAATCGGTGTATTCACTGAAATTTTACCCTGCTTCAGGTTAGCTTCACTTTCTGATACGATAGTGTAAGCCATCTTCATACCTGTTTTCACATTTTTCAGTTCCACACGGCTCAGAATCTGCACAGTGTCGGTCTTCAATTTAGATGTATCAATAATCTTGGCATCACCGATGGTTGCCTTCAACTGGTTGATTTTCATTTCCAGCAAGCCTTGTGCCTCTTTTGCAGCATCGTATTCTGCATTCTCTGACAAATCTCCTTTATCACGTGCTTCTGCAATAGCAGCCACAATCTTCGGACGTTCCACCGATTCCAAATGTTTCAATTCAGCTACCAGTTTCTGATAGCCTTCTTCTGACATGTAAGCCATAATTTTTCTCCTTAAATATTCGTTATTAAATTATTTATTTTCAACAAAAGTAAAGGGCTGTCCAAAATAAGAACCGTTTATCACAAAAGTAAAGTCATTCTGAACGAAGAGTGAACCCTCCACAGGATGGGAAACAAACGGGTTCTTCACTTTGTTCAGAATGACAATCTGACAAATCAATTTTTATTTTGATACAGCCTCTCTTTCTCAGAGTCTTATATCTTGCGACAAAGATAAATCTTTTTACAATACCAGTCAAGTTTATCCGTACATGCTTTTCAACATGTTACAACAAATTCTTGATGGCTTCTTCCATATTTGTCTTTTCCTCCACACGCAAGCTTAACTCGTTATTACGGTTAACCAGGAATGCAGTAGGCAACTGGGTTACACCGTACAAGCTAAGATAGGTAGAATAAGGTCCTTGCGGGTCGCGGACACATATCCAAGGAAGATTATCTGCAGCTGTCTTCCAGAAATGCTCGTCTGCATCCAAAGAAATCTGATAAATCACCAGTCCCTGAGAAGCATATTTATTATACAGTTCACGCAAAGCCAGATTACGTGCTCCTGAAGCTGCTGAAGAATAGGCTGTAAAATCAATCAACACAACTTTACCTTTCAAGTCTGTCAAGCGATGTGTCTTACCGTTCAAGTCCTTCAGCTCAATATCAATGATAGAAGCTTCCTGAATCTTGTCAGCCGGAAGTGTCACATCTTTTACCTGGGGCGTACGGGTATTCTTCATACCTTTTATTACCATATTATAAAGGTTGCGTGAACGGTCGGCATGAGGATACAAGTTGTTCAAACTGGTAGCTACTGCCGCAAAGCATTTCACATCTTCCTTACTGGTCAGTGGGTCAAAAATCATATAGCCGTTCAACTGCTGGAACAAAGCAAAATAAGCATATGCCTTGTTAGGAGCTGCAAAAATATAATTGCGCTTTACCTGATCTTTATATGCATTTACCAATGAGAACAGACTGTCTTGAGCTACTCCGGCAGGAAGTCCGGACTGTCCTAATTTATTCACCTGCTCCTGCAAGTTTGCCTGAAGCAGTACCAGTTCCTTTATCTTCTGGTTATTTTCTGAACCCTCCACCTGATAAGCGGTAGCAAAACCGGAATTATCGGCTTTCACTGTTACAGTTTCAGTAGAGTCAACAGAGAAATTAATCACCTGATTATCCAGTCGAAGCCGATAAAAATCAGGAGAATCCGGGCGAGCACCCGAAAAGTGAAACGTTCCACTCTCATCCAACTTGACAGAATCGACTTTTACTATACCTTCCAGGCTGGTATGCTCCAGATACAGCATCTTGTCGGCTGCACCCGATACCGTTCCCTCTACCTTGAAAGCAGGCTCATTGTGACATGCCATCAGTCCGGCCGACAGCAATGCCGTTAACAGATAAGTATTTCTTCTCATACCTGATTTTCTTTAATCTCACATTCTTATGTAAATTCAAGGTGCAAAGATACGGCTTTTCATGACGTCACAAAGTTTTTAAAAGATAAATCCATCATCCAACCGACGAAAACCGTTGTTTTTACGACAAATTATTATATAAAAAGCACTTCATACTGAAACTTTTACATAAATACCCGCTTTTATCCATAATAAAACATTATCTTTGTACGCTTTTTTAGATGAAATAATATTAAATCAATTTTTATGATCAATCCTATTGTTAAGACGATCGAGCTGAATGATGGAAGAACCATCACACTCGAAACGGGAAAGCTGGCAAAACAGGCAGATGGTGCTGTTATGCTACGCATGGGTAACACCATGTTGCTGGCTACTGTTTGTGCAGCAAAAGATGCAGTTCCCGGTACAGATTTTATGCCTCTCCAGGTAGAGTACAGAGAAAAATACTCCGCATTCGGACGTTTCCCCGGTGGCTTTACCAAACGTGAAGGAAAGGCTTCAGATTACGAAATCCTCACTTGCCGTCTGGTAGACCGCGCATTGCGCCCTCTGTTCCCGGACAATTATCATGCTGAAGTTTACGTAAATATCATACTTTATTCTGCTGATGGCGTAGATATGCCGGATGCACTGGCTGGTCTGGCTGCTTCTGCCGCACTGGCTGTTTCTGACATTCCGTTCGGAGGTCCGATTTCTGAAGTACGTGTAGCACGTATCGACGGTCAGTTTGTCATCAACCCGACATTCGAAGCATTGGAACGTGCTGACATGGACATCATGGTTGCCGCTACTTATGAAAACATCATGATGGTGGAAGGCGAAATGAAGGAAGTTTCTGAACAAGACTTGCTGGAAGCCATGAAGTTTGCTCACGAAGCAATCAAGGTTCACTGCAAGGCTCAGATGGAACTGATGGAAGAAGTCGGCAAGACTGTAAAACGTGAATACTGTCACGAAGAAAATGACGAAGATTTGCGCAAGGCTGTACACGATGCTTGCTACGAAAAAGCATACGCCATTGCAAAATCAGGCAACAAGAACAAACACGAAAGAGGAGATGCTTTCGATGCTGTTTGCGAAGAATTCAAGGCTCAGTTCTCTGAAGAGGAACTGGAAGAAAAGGGTCCGATGATTGACCGCTACTACCACGATGTAGAAAAAGAAGCAATGCGTCGTTGTATCCTTGATGAAGGCAAACGTCTGGACGGTCGTGCTACTACAGAAATCCGTCCTATCTGGTGCGAAACCAGTCCGCTGCCAGGCCCTCACGGCTCTTCTATCTTTACTCGTGGTGAAACTCAGTCTTTGAGTACTGTTACCCTGGGTACAAAGATGGACGAAAAGATTGTAGACGATGTACTCGACCAGCACAAAGAACGCTTCCTGCTTCATTACAACTTCCCTCCTTTCTCTACAGGAGAAGCAAAAGCGCAGCGTGGCGTAGGCCGTCGTGAAATTGGTCACGGTCATCTGGCATGGCGTGCATTGAAAGGACAGATTCCTGCTGATTATCCTTACTGCGTACGCGTAGTTTCTGATATTCTGGAATCTAACGGTTCTTCTTCTATGGCTACAGTTTGTGCCGGAACATTGGCTTTGATGGATGCAGGTGTACCTATCAAGAAGCCGGTTTCAGGTATTGCGATGGGATTGATCAAGAATGCCGGCGAAGATAAATACGCTGTATTGTCAGATATTTTGGGAGACGAAGACCACCTGGGTGACATGGACTTCAAGGTTACAGGTACACGTGACGGTATCACAGCTACCCAGATGGATATCAAGTGTGACGGTCTGACTTACGATATTCTGGAAAAAGCATTGATGCAGGCTAAACAAGGACGTGAATACATCCTCGGCAAACTGACTGAATGTATTGCAGAACCTCGCGCAGAACTCAAACCTCATGCTCCACGCATTGAAACTCTGACTATTCCGAAAGAATTCATCGGAGCTGTAATCGGCCCGGGCGGAAAGATTATCCAGGGTATGCAGGAAGAAACCGGTGCTACTATCACTATTGAAGAAGTAGACGGTGCAGGCCGCATCGAAATTGCAGGAACAAACAAGAAATGCATCGACGATGCAATGCGTATGATCAAGGCTATCGTAGCTGTTCCTGAAGTAGGTGAAGTATACACTGGTAAAGTTCGCTCTATCATGCCTTACGGTGCATTCGTGGAATTCCTGCCTGGAAAAGACGGATTGTTGCACATCTCTGAAATCGACTGGAAACGCTTCGAAACAATCGAAGAGACCGGATTGAAAGAAGGTGATGAAATTGAAGTGAAGCTGCTGGACATCGACCCGAAAACGGGTAAGTTCAAGCTGTCACACAAGGTATTGCTTCCGAAACCGGAAGGAATGACTGAAAATCATCCGAAGCGCGAACGTCGTCCGCAGAACAACCACAAGGATAAAGAATAATCTACTTATATATCCTTTAACCCCAAAGGCTGCCTTCACCGGCAGCCTTTTTTATTTGATGCCACCACACATAAAAAGACATTTTTAACATCCCTCCTGAACCATTCTGTTTTTATTTTCGTACTTTTGGGTAAATGAACTTTAAATAGCTATATTATGAACGCAAATCCTGTATTCAGTTTGCACATCCCGACCAAAATTCTGTTCGGATGCGGAGAGTTAAGAAAGTTGGCGACAGAAAAGTTACCCGGCAAGAAAGCCCTGATTGTCATCTCGTCAGGAACCTCCATGAAGAAATACGGCTACCTCGACAAAGTCGTTGAACTGTTGCAAGAAAACAATACAGAATCTGTTGTCTATGACAAGATTCTGCCCAACCCGATTAAATCTCACGTAATGGAAGCTGCATCTGTCTGCCGTGAACAGAAATGCGATTTCATCGTCGGACTTGGCGGAGGAAGCAGCATTGACTCTGCGAAAGCCATTGCCGTCATGGCCTGCAACGACGGAGATTACTGGGATTACATCCCGGCAGGCAGCGGAAAAGGACGCCCTGTAACCAAGGCACTGCCCGTGATTGCTATTCCTACCACTGCAGGAACAGGTACGGAAGCCGACCCATGGAGTGTGATTACCAATGAAGAAGCAAAAGAGAAAATCGGCTTCGGAAGCACACTGACTTTCCCTGTACTTTCTATTATCGATCCGGAACTGATGGTTTCCATCCCTCCGCATCTTACAGCTTATCAGGGATTTGATGCCTTCTTCCATGCAGCCGAAGGTTTCTTAGCAAACTGCGCCACTCCTATCAGCGACTTGTATGCCCTTGAAGCCATTCGTTTATTGTACAAATACCTTCCGGTAGCCGTAAAAGACGGACGTAACCTCAAGGCACGCGCAAAAGTAGCATGGGCCAGCACATTGGCCGGACTGGTAGAAGCCACTTCTTGCTGCATTTCCGAACACTCAATGGAGCACGCTATGAGTGCCTTCCATCCAGAACTACCGCACGGCGCCGGACTAATTGCCATCAGCGAAGCATATTTCGAAACATTCCGTAACGACTGCATGAAACGTTACATGAAAATGGCCGAAATCATGACTCAGCAAAAGAGTAACCGTCCCAGCGATTTTATTGATGCACTGGTACGCATGCAGAAAGAATGCAACGTATACCAATTGAAGTTGAGCGACTGGGGAGTGAAAGAAGAAGAACTTCCTCTCATGGTACAAAACGCACGCGACACCATGGGTTCATTGTTTACCCTCGACCCGCGTCCGCTGACCGACGAAGAAGTGTTACAGATTTATCAGAAATCTTTCCGATAAATACCGGAGTCAGATACAAAAAAAGGAGGAACAAACATTCCTCCTTTTTTTGTATCTCAGTTTTAAAACGTTTAAACCTGTGCCATAGCCTGTTCCAGGTCGGCAATAATATCGTTGACATTCTCAATACCGACAGACAAGCGAATCAAATCAGGAGCCACACCCGCTTCAATCAGCTGTTCATCTGTCAACTGACGATGTGTATGGCTGGCCGGATGCAATACACAAGTACGTGCATCTGCCACGTGAGTCACAATACAAGCCAGCTTCAGACTATCCATAAATTTGATAGCCTCTTCACGAGTTCCTTCCAAGCCGAAAGCAATCACGCCACAAGAACCGTTAGGCATATATTTCTGAGCCAGTTCATAATACTTGTTGCTCTTCAATCCGCAATAGTTTACCCATTTCACTTTCGGATTTGCTTCCAGCCATTCCGCTATTTTCTGCGCATTTTCACAGTGACGCGGCACACGCAAATGCAATGTTTCCAGTCCCAGATTCAGCAGGAACGCATTCTCCGGTGACTGTATAGATCCCAAATCGCGCATCAGCTGAGCAGTAGCCTTCGTCATATAAGCCATCTTTCCGAAAGCCTTTGTGTAAGTAAGTCCATGATAAGACTCATCGGGCTGCGTCAATCCCGGGAATTTATCGGCATGTGCATCCCAGTCAAAATTACCGCTATCTACAATGGCACCTCCCACACAAGTGGCATGTCCATCCATGTATTTCGTAGTAGAATGTGTCACGATGTCTGCTCCCCATTCAAAAGGACGGCAGTTAATCGGAGTAGCAAAAGTATTATCCACAATCAAAGGCACTCCGTGTTTATGGGCAATACGGGCAAATTTCTCAATATCGAGCACATTGATACCCGGATTAGAGATTGTTTCACCGAACAAACATTTAGTATTCGGACGGAAAGCCTTTTCTATTTCTTCTTCCGGAGCATCCGCATCAATAAAAGTACACTCAATACCCAGTTTTTTCATCGTTACAGCGAACAGATTGAATGTACCTCCATAAATGGTAGACGAGCAGACAAAATGGTCGCCTGCCTCGCAAATATTAAATACGGCATAGAAGTTAGCTGCCTGACCCGATGAAGTCAGCATAGCTCCTACACCTCCTTCCAATGCCGCAATCTTGGCAGCTACGGCATCATTCGTCGGGTTCTGCAAGCGAGTATAAAAATAGCCGCTATCTTCCAAATCGAAAAGACGAGCCATCTGTTCACTGGTATCATACTTAAACGTTGTACTTTGATAAATAGGCAATACACGAGGTTCTCCTTTTTTCGGAGTCCATCCAGCCTGTACACAAAGTGTCTCTTTGTTGAATTTCTGTTCCATCTTATATAATATTATTTATCTACAAATCATTCTGACGGACAAAAGTAAGAAATATTCCACCATTGATAGCAGATTTATGAAAAAAAGATGTACATTTGACGAAAACTTAAAAGCATTACTATGAACGCAGAATTCCAATTCAAGCACGAAATCCCTGTACAAATCCGTTTCAGCGATGTAGACCAATACGGTCACATGAACAATTCCGTCTACTTTTCCTTGTACGACCTGGCGAAAACCTCTTATTTCCGCGATGTATTTGGAGCTGAAGAATGCAATAAATTCAGTGTGGTAGTGGTCAACATCAATGCTGACTTTCTGGCCCCTGTTTTCTTCTCGGATGAACTGGTCATTGAAACAACCGTCATCCACCTGGGACACAAAAGCTTCACGATGCTGCAACGTGCATTCAACAAAGCCAGCGGTGTGCTGAAATGTCAATGCCGTACCGTACTGGTAGGATACGACAACCTGACCAAAGAGCCTATCGAAATTCCAGCAGACTACAAGCAAGCCATCTGCGATTACGAAGGCAAGACTTTAAGCGAACTATCGCAACCTTTACAATAAAGAAATCCTGCCGTTAGGGCAGGATTTCTTATGTTTATATAAACAAAGTTTATTCTTCCGTATTCTCTTCCATCTTCCGTTTCACAAACTTGATTTTCAAGTTGGCTTCTTTCTGTTCTTTCTTGATTTCTTCGATGGCAGACAACACACGTGCCAGCTCACTCAGTTCTGCGACTGCCTTCACATCATTCGGATGCATTACTGTCTTATAATTCCGGTCACCGATAAATTCCAGACGGATGTTTTTCTTATCACGATTGGCAACCAGAAATGCAATCACCCCTCCGTCATTACCCAGTTTATAGTCGGCCTTTTCTACCGGACGTCCTAAGTCTGTAGTTTCATAACTATCTATTGACGTAGGAGTCTCTGCAAAAGTATCATCCACAGAAACCTTTACAGCCGTATGATGAATACTTCCTCCCGCACAATAAATAGAGGTTAGCGACATCTCGCCTAATTCGCTCACCTGCGCACGCAAGAACGAACGGCCGATGTTTTTTTCGACCACCTGAGTAGGATAGAAATAATTTCCTACTTCCTGATAGGCCGTATCCTTCTCCAGCACAAACTTTCCCTTGATGGAGTCAAGCGCAGCCTGCTTCACCGTCATCATGCTGTCCAGATAAGCCAAAGTCTTGGTCTGTTCTGCCAGGTCAATCTGCTGCATCAGTTTGATACCCGCCTTGCGCACTTCAAATGCCTTGGGATACAGAGTACGAATACTATCTATCTGCAATTTAGCCAGGCTGTACTCACCTGCCGCATACGCAGCTTCCGCACGCTGAAACAACTGTCCAGCCTGCTTCTCACCGTTCTGGCAAGCAGAAAGTGCCAGTGCCATCGGAACGAGCAATAATCCTATCTTTTTCATACGTTTATCTATCATTCTATGCAGGCAAAAATACAACTATTTTCGGAACTCCTCCGCACATTCCTGCTTTTTTCCGCGCATTTTCTACGTTTCTCCGACAAAAAGGCCAGCACCTCAGACTGGAATGAACTTCTTTTTCCTCCGACATATTTTTCCACAGCCTCCAGCATATTCTTCGAAATCCTCCGGAATATTCTCTGTTTCACAGTGTGGGATTTGTATTTCACACTGTGAAATATGTATCCCACACTGTGGTTTTTGTATCCCACAGTGTGAAACAGAGAATTTGTCAGGAAATTTCATCTTTTATACAAAGGAATTTAGAAAAATTCCTTCTCCACTTCAGACTTTTACTCCTGCCCGAAAACGGCTGCACGATTTCAAGCAAGCGGCAAAAAATGGACAAAGGGATTTTTTTTGTAACTTTGCGGCAAATTGAAAAAATGCATACAATGGAACTGAAAGAACACTTCGCTGGCAGAATTTTTAGTCTGATATCAGAAACGGCCGATGAGCTGGGACTGGAATGCTATGTCGTAGGTGGATATGTAAGAGATATTTTCCTGAACAGACCTTCCAAGGACATAGATGTAGTGGTGGTAGGAAGCGGAATTGAAATGGCTCAGGCTTTTGGCAAGAAGCTGGGACGAGGTGCGCATGTATCTGTTTTCAAGAACTTCGGTACGGCACAAGTCAAGTTCAAGGATACGGAAGTGGAGTTTGTGGGTGCACGCAAGGAGTCGTATAGCCACGACAGCCGCAAGCCGATAGTGGAAGACGGCACGCTGGAAGATGACCAGAACCGCAGAGACTTCACCATCAATGCCATGGCAGTCTGCCTGAACAAGGCACGCTTCGGAGAACTGGTGGACCCCTTCGGCGGGCTGGATGATCTGAAGGAACGTACCATCCGTACTCCGCTTGATCCGGACATCACGTTCAGCGACGACCCGTTGCGCATGATGCGCTGCATACGGTTTGCCACGCAATTGAATTTCTATATAGACGATGAAACGTTCGAAGCACTGGAGCGCAACAAGGAACGCATCAAGATTATTTCGCGCGAACGTATCGCCGACGAACTGAACAAGATTTTGCTGTCACCTGTGCCTTCAAAGGGCTTTATCGACCTGGACCGCTGCGGACTGCTGGAACTGATTTTCCCGGAACTGGTGGCACTGCAGGGAGTGGAAGTGCGCAACGGACGCGGTCACAAAGATAATTTCTACCACACGCTTGAAGTGGTGGATAATATTTCACGCGTAAGTAATGACTTGTGGCTGCGCTGGGCTACCCTGCTGCACGATATTGGCAAACCGAGAACCAAACGCTGGGAACCTAAGGCGGGATGGACCTTCCATAACCACAATTTCATCGGTGAGAAAATGATTCCGGAAATCTTCCGCAAGATGAAGCTTCCGATGAACGAGAAAATGAAGTACGTACAGAAACTCGTCGGTCTGCACATGCGTCCGATTGTGATTGCCGATGAAGAAGTGACCGACTCGGCCGTACGCCGCCTGCTCTTCGAAGCCGGTGATGACATCGACGACCTGATGATGCTTTGCGAAGCAGACATTACTTCCAAAAACGAAGCCCGCAAGCAACGCTTCCTGGATAATTTCAAGCTGGTGCGACAGAAGTTGAAAGATTTGGAAGAAAAAGACCGCATCCGGAACTTCCAACCGCCCGTAGACGGAGCCGAAATCATGCAGGTATTCAACTTGCAGCCTTGCCGTGAAATCGGAAGCCTGAAAAGTTCTATCAAAGATGCGATTCTGGATGGTGCCATCCCAAACGAGCACGATGCCGCCTTTGAATATATGCTGAAAAAGGCGGAACAGATGGGCTTGAAGCCTGTAAATCTGCCTGAAAAGAAATAACCCAACCTCATCTTCCGGAACTTCTGTCAGCCTATTCTGACGGAAATTCCGGAGAATTTTTCCTGCATACTTTTAGTGAGCAGATAAGCTATAAAAATATTTCAAGATTTTCAATATCAGGCAGGCATTATAAATTAGAGTTTTCCGCTTTACCGCTCTACAGCACACTACAGCGCATATTTCATCATTAAAAGTTTCCCGAATTTAGAAACATCCGAAAAATCTCATTTTTTATTTTTCTTCCAAATCTCTATCTTTGTCCTGCTTTTCAAAAGGTAACCTAACCGTTTCAAAAGGGAATGCCGTGAAAATCGGCAACAGTACCTGCTGCTGTGATTCTTGCGTAAACCTGGACATGCATTGCAAGCCACTGTGAATCGAACTCATGGGAAGGCGTCTGTGGGGAAAGATCAGTCAGAAGACCTGCCCGGAAAAGCACAAGTATAATTTATGTTTTACCTCATTTAACTGAAAGAAATGAATTTGACAGAAATCCGCATCATCAAACGCGACGGAAAGCAGGAAAACTTTTCAGCCGCTAAAATCACCAACGCCATCGGAAAGGCTTTCGAAGCAACCGGTATTCCTCAGCAGAAAGAGGAACTGGACCTGATTACCCGGCAGGTGGTGTCACACTTCTCACAGCCTACCATCGGTGTGGAAGAAATTCAGGACCTCGTGGAAAACGAATTAATGAAGGTGCAGCCGGAAGTGGCCAAGAAATACATTATCTACCGTCAGTGGAGAAATACGGAAAGAGACCGGAAAACGCACATCAAGCATATCATGGATGGCATTGTGGCCATCGACAAAAATGATGTAAACCTGAGCAATGCCAACATGTCAAGTCATACACCGGCCGGACAGATGATGACTTTTGCTTCAGAAATCACCAAGGACTATACTTACAAATATCTTCTTCCGAAAAAATATGCAGAAGCGCATCAGATGGGCGACATACACATCCACGACCTGGATTATTATCCCACAAAGACGACTACCTGCATACAGTATGACTTAGATGACTTGTTCGAACGCGGATTTCACACCAAGAACGGAAGCATCCGCACGCCGCAGTCCATCCAGAGTTACGCTACACTGGCTACCATCATTTTCCAGACGAACCAGAATGAACAGCACGGAGGACAGGCAATTCCGGCCTTCGACTTTTTCATGGCCAAGGGAGTGCTGAAAAGTTTCCAGAAAATCATGGCTACTCATTTAGGATTGCTGCTCGACATCAAAGGACACACAACGGACGAGAAAGAAATCCTGAAAGGGATACGTGCCCACTTCCACAGCATCGCTCCTAATGAAGAGACTGAAAAGGCTTACCTGGATTCTTTGCAAGCGGAAGGCATCGACCTGACAGCAGACGAATTGAAGTACGTGCTCCGCAAAACATTGGCACAAACCCGCAAGGATACGCATCAGGCCATGGAGGGCTTTATCCACAACTTGAACACCATGCATTCCAGAGGGGGTAATCAGGTGGTTTTCAGTTCTATCAATTACGGTACGGACACCTCGGCAGAAGGAAGGATGGTGATTCAGGAATTATTGAAGGCTACCATCGAAGGCTTGGGAAATCATGGAGAAGTTCCGGTCTTCCCTATCCAGATTTTTAAGGTGAAAGACGGAGTGAGCTATTCCGAAGCCGATTATCAACTGGCTATGAAAGATTTTGAAGCAGCTCTCTCAGGAGATGTGAAGTTTGAATGCCCGAATTTCGACCTATTTCTGCAAGCATGCCGTACGACGGCCAAAGCGTTGTTCCCGAACTTTATGTTCCTGGATACTCCGTTCAACAAACACGAGAAATGGAGTGCTGACGACCCGAAACGTTACCGTTATGAACTGGCGACCATGGGATGCCGCACACGCGTATTCGAGAACCTCAACGGAGAAAAGACTTCATTGGGAAGAGGTAACCTTTCATTCACGACCATGAACCTGCCTCGCCTGGCCATAGAAGCCCACCGGAAAGCAGAAAGTCTGACTAACGAGACTCCGGAAGGCAAGCTCCAGAAAGCGAAGGAATTTTTCCTTCAGTCGGTACACTCCATGGCTGAATTCATTGCAGAGCAACTATATACCCGTTACCAGTATCAGCGTACCGCTCTTGCACGTCAGTTCCCGTTCATGATGGGCAATAATGTATGGAAAGGTGGAGGGGCCCTTCATCCCAACGAAGAAGTGGGAGATGTGTTGAAACAAGGTACTTTAGGTATCGGTTTTATCGGAGGACACAATGCCATGATGGCATTATACGGCCAAGGACATGGACACAACCAGAAGGCGTGGAACACACTTTACGAAGCTATTGAAGAGATGAACAAGGTGACCGAAGACTACAAAAAGAAATACGGCTTGAATTATTCGGTACTGGCAACTCCTGCCGAAGGATTATCCGGCAGATTTACCCGTATGGACAAACGGAAATATGGAATCATTGAAGGGGTAAACGACCGTGATTATTATGTCAACTCCTTCCATGTGGACGTGAAAGAACCGATTACCATTGTCGAGAAAATCAAACGTGAGGCTCCTTTCCATGCACTGACACGTGGCGGACACATCACCTACGTAGAGCTGGATGGCGAAGCGCAGAAAAACGTAAAGGCCATTGCGAAGATTGTAAAGGTGATGCACGACGAACAGATTGGCTACGGTTCTATCAATCACCCGGTAGATACTTGTCACGATTGTGGCTACAAGGGAGTCATCTACAGCCGTTGTCCGGTATGCAACAGTGAGAATATCCTGCGCATGCGCCGTATCACCGGTTACCTGACAGGCGACCTTAGCAGCTGGAACTCTGCCAAGAGAGCGGAAGAGCACGACCGTGTAAAGCATGCATAAGCCGAAAGGAAACGTACATGTTACATTATTTATATACATATCCTGACACGATTGTCGACGGTGAGGGCATCCGGTATTCCATCTATCTGGCTGGATGTTCCCATCGTTGCAAGGGATGTCACAATCCGGAATCATGGAATCCGAAGGCCGGCAAACCTCTCACGCAGGAAGTGCTGGAGCAAATCATTCAGGAAATCAATGCCAATCCTCTGCTGGACGGAGTAACTTTTTCAGGCGGTGACCCTTTTTACAATCCGGAAGAATTTCTGCCTGTTCTGAAAGAAGTCAGCCAGCGAACGGACATGAATATCTGGTGTTACACTGGATATACGTACGAACAACTGAAAGAGGACCCTATCCGCCAGAAACTACTCCCCTATATAGACGTACTCGTGGACGGTCCTTTCATCGAATCGCTCTATTCTCCTTTTCTGGACTTTTGCGGGAGTAGCAACCAGAGAATCCTTAAACTGAAATAGCCAGACATTGGTTCGTTAGCATATCCCTCGATTTTAGTTAATAAATTCGTAACTAAAATCGAGGGATATATTTTATACCCGTTTCCCGTTCCGTTACATTGTTATCGCACACGGCGAAAAACGTTGTCGTACACAGTCGCCGTTCCTGTGCACAAAGACTAAAAATAGCCCTTTTCTTGATTTATATCATGAAAACAACTATTTATTAAAAAAACATCTTGCAAGTTCTTGCTATCAATCAAAAAAGAATTACCTTTGCAATGTGGTTGTGAAACCAATAGGTAAAAAGAGAAAAACATTTAGGTATTAGAATACATAAGGTAAAAAGTAATATTTATTTAAGGTATTAGCTAGACTATTTAAGGTATTAGGATTAAGGTATTTAGATTAGATTTAAGTTTAGGTATTAGATTTTAAAGGTAAAAGTTTTCAGGAATTAGGTTTGAGAAGGTATTAGAAATATCTTCAGGTAAAAAGAAAGAAAAAGTAAGGATAACAGGAAACACAAAAATTATGTAGATGAAAAGAACCCTTAAATGGGGGTTCTTTAAGAAGGCAGCGGAGGTTCAGCGAACTCTCGCTTTTTTTGTATCCGTACGTGAACTTCTGAATCGTTTGTAACCGCCTAGATACAATAACGGCGGAACAGCCTACGCCATCCCGCCGTAAATCAACATGCAACAAGTTTTCTTATCGCTGAGGAATATTTACCGAAGATTCTTTCTTTCCTTTCAAATGTTCTGAGAAGAAATCAACCATTCTCCAATAGAAATACTCATCCATATCGCCGAAACCATGACGCTGTCCCGGCAGTATCAGCATATCAAAACGCTTGTTGGCGCGAATCAGTGCATTGACCACGCGAATGGTATTTCCCGGATGTACATTATTGTCTATATCTCCATGTACTAACATCAAATGCCCTTTCAACTGCTTTACAATCTCTGGATTGGTGGCAATCTTGTAGGCAAAGGTAGTATCTCCCTTTTCTGAGACTTCTTCTTTTACCCCATGATGCGTTTCACTCCACCAACGGTTATAGATACGGTTATCGTGATTACCGGCACAAGAAACTGCAGCCTTGTAGAAATCAGGATACTGGCAGATTGCTGCTGTCGACATAAAACCACCTCCCGAGTGTCCGTGGATTCCCACACGCGTAATATCGATAAAAGAATAACGGTCAGCCAGTTGCTCTACTGCTGCCTTATGGTCGGCCAACGGATAGTCCCGCATATTTCCATATCCGTAATTATGGTACCATTTGGAGCGGCTGGGATGCCCACCTCGCTGTCCTACCGTAATCACGATAAATCCGGCTTGTGCCAGACGGTCTGTCCGGACACTCATGCGTCGGAACGGATAATCCACTGCCTCTACCTGAGGCCCCGGATATACATAATCAATGATGGGGTATACCTTGGTAGAATCAAAATCAAAAGGTTTGTACATCACTCCATACAAATCAGTCACGCCGTCGGCGGCTTTCACCTTGAAAGGTTCCGGGAATTTATAACCGGCTGCTTTCAGAGAAGAGAAATCACTTTCCTGTATGGTCATCACCTTTTTCCCGTTATTGTCCAGCAGGTCAGCACAAGGAACGGTATTGGCACGTGAATAGTTATCGACAAAAAAACGGGCATCGTCATCCAGTTCTACATCATGGAAGAATTCACCATGCGTAAGCTGTTTCAATCCGCTTCCATCCACATTTACTTTATAAAAATGTTCGTAATATGGATTTTCACCTGCCTCCCGTCCATTGGCCACAAAATAGACTGTCCGTGTAGCCTCATCTACTTTTACCACACGCTCCACATGCCAAGGACCTTCTGTGATACGATTTTTCAGGTTTCCTTTGTCATCATATAAGTAAAGGTGCGCCCATCCGTCACGTTCGCTCCACTGAATAAACTCTTTTCCCCCCTTCAACACATGAATAGGACGTGTTTCCTGGTAGGTATTCATTCTTTCCTTTACTATAGGCACAATGGAATCAGCACCCAATGTATAAGTACATACATCAATATGATGTAGGTCACGACTGCTGCGTGTCAGGAAGAAACGGTTGTTATCCCCTTGCCAGATTCTTGGAATCAGCTCCATATCGCGCTGTTTCTGCTCAAAAGGTTTACCATCCAAGTCAATCGACTGATTTTTCCACGCCGCTGTCTTGATTTCTTTCCGTGTACCTGCCTGCACATCGAACAAATACAGATGATATTCCGGCATACCTGTCTCTCCCGGCATCTCATACTTATAAGTTTCCAAAGTAGGACGTGGCTCCGCAATAGAGTTAATCACCCACAACGGTTTCACATTCCGCTGGTCCACAATAATCGTAGCAAAATATTTGGAGTCGGGCGACCAGTACCCCCACACTTCCCGACGTTTTCCATTGCACAGCGTATCTGTGTTCAAGGTACTGTATGGAATACCATACCCAAAATCCGGTGTACCATCCGTTGTCAGACGGACTTCTACAATCGTACTATCTTTCTCATCCTTACGAGCCTTCTGGTAATCGGCGATGCTCATATAGTACAAGTCGCAATCCTTGGCATAAATAACACGCTGGCCATCGGGCGATACAGACGCCCAATCCGGCTTATCCAGTTCCTTCTTTTTGTCTTTCAGGTGTGTCAGCTTACGAGACGGATAGTCGTACGAGAAATAAAACGTGGAATCAGCCTTTGAAACGACTTTAAACGTAAAGGTACGTCCGTCTTCTCCCGCCTTCAGGTCCGCAATAGGTAACTGACGCGCCTCAAAAGGGTCCTGTACGATTTCGGTGAGCTGTGAAGCCATCCGTTCACGGTCGAACAATAATTCCTTACGCTTAGCTGAGGGATTCACCACATACCAGAACTTTCCTTCACTGGTTTTATACTCAAACCAGAAATTGTTTCCCTGTTGAAACCAATGCGGGTCCACGGTAGTAGAAAACAACATTTTGTCCAGCTTACTCTTGGTAAACTTCTCGGCCTGTAAGTAGCCTGGCAGACGTTCCTCCGCCTGCTGAGCAGAAACGGTCATCAGCCCGCAACCGCCACACAGCACTACAGCCAATAGGATTTTTTTCATCATATTTTCTTTTTATTTATCGATTAAACAAAAAGACACAAGGAGACAAAGCCGGCAATCCCACTTCGTATCTCCTTGTGTCCGTTTATACTATTCTTCTATAAATTCATCAGAACAAGAACCTCAGTACATCATTGAAGTTTGCCCAGATAAGCAGGCCAAACAGCAGGAACATTCCTACCATCTGCGCATATTCCAGGAACTTGTCACTTGGCTTGCGACGAGCAATAATCTCATAAAGCAAGAACAACACATGGCCTCCGTCGAGTGCCGGTATCGGCAAGATATTCATAAAAGCCAGAATGATAGACAAGAATGCAGTCATCTCCCAGAAACGCTGCCAGTCCCAGACTTTCGGGAAGATACTTCCAATAGTAGCAAATCCGCCCACGCTCTTAGCTCCTTCCTTGGTAAACACATATTTCATGTCATTCACATAGCCTTTGAGCGTATTGACACCCAACGCTACCCCTGCCGGGAAAGATTCAAAGAAGCCATAGCTCAACGTACGTTGCTTATAGTCCACCAGGCCACCTATCACGGCAACCTTGAATTTATCATCCGTCTGCACATCTACGGTGTCACGCACTCCTGCACGTGAATAAACCAGCGTAAAGGCGGCCGAGGTTTTCTTTTCCAACTCAGCTTTTGCCTTCAACTCAGCCATGTTATCCAGAAATTCATTCCATGAGGTCATCTCTTTGCCATTGAAGGCAACCAAAGAGTCTCCTTTCTGAATACCCACTTTCGCGAATCCACCGTCCGGAAGTACAGAATCGACCACATTCGGATAGAACACATCCACAAACATTGGGTCTTCTTTTGCCACATCCAGCAAGCTTAACTCAGGCAGCAAAATCTTTTTCTCTTCTCCCTGACGCAAGACAGTCACCTCACGAGCTTCTACGATGCTACGAATCATATCCATATTGAAACGAGTCAGTTCCTTACCGTCGGCACTCTTCAGAATATCGCCGTCGCGGAAACCGATTTCCTGCGCATGTTCATTGAACTTCATACCCATTGTCATGTCGCTCAAGGCCGTGTAATGGTCTCCCCATGTAAAGAGAATCATGGAATAGATGAACAGAGCCAGCAGGAAATTCATCAATACTCCTCCCACCATTACCAGCAGACGCTGCCAGGCAGGTTTGGAACGGAATTCCCACGGCTGAGCCGGTTGTTTCATCTGCTCGGTATCCATTGACTCATCAATCATTCCCGAGATTTTGCAGTATCCTCCTAAGGGCAACCAGCCTACTCCGTATTCCGTATCACTGTTCTTGGGTTTATATTTGAACAGCGAAAACCAAGGGTCGAAAAATATATAAAACTTTTCTACGCGAATCTTAAACAGACGGGCGAAGAAAAAATGTCCTCCTTCGTGAATGATGACCAACAGCGACAAGCTGAGAATCAACTGAAGGGCACGAATCAAAAATGTTTCCATTTCTACTTAACTTCTTACTTTTTTATAATTAGACTTTGTTTATTTCATTCCATTAATCACCAGTTCTGCTGCAATACGACGGGTTTCCGCATCGGTCGATACATAATCTCCGTAAGTAGGTGCCTTTATAAAAGGAACCTTCGCCATAGATTTTTCAATCACCTCACTCATTCCCAAGAAAGAAATCTGGTCTTTCAAGAACGCAGCCACCACGACTTCATTCGCCGCATTGACAATACAAGGCATATTTCCTCCCTGATGCAGGGCTTCGTAGGCCAGAGCCAGGTTACGGAAGCGTGTCGTATCCGGCTTTTCAAATGTCAAAGTATTATACTTGGCAAAATCCAGCCGCTCGCCCGAAAGCGATTCCCGTTTCGGATAAGAAAAAGCATACTGAATAGGCAGACGCATATCGGGTACGCCCAACTGAGCCTTTACTGCTCCGTCTTCGAATTCCACCATAGAGTGAATGACCGACTGCGGATGCACCACCACTTCAATCTGTTCCGGAGTAACTCCAAACAGCCATTTAGCTTCCATCACCTCAAACCCCTTGTTCATCATGGAAGCAGAATCAATGGTAATCTTCGCTCCCATCGACCAGTTGGGATGCTTCAAAGCCTGCTCTTTGGTCACTGTTTGAAGCTGTTCCATGGTAAAGGTACGGAAAGGACCTCCCGATGCAGTCAGAATCACCTTATGCACAGGGTTGTTCATTTCCAAACACTGGAAAATAGCCGAATGTTCTGAATCTACCGGTAAAATCGGTGTCTGATACTGACTGGCCAAGGCAGTAATCAGTTCACCAGCCACCACTAACGTTTCCTTATTGGCCAATGCAATGGCTTTTCGAGCTTTTATGGCATTGATGGTCGGCTTCAGACCGGCATAGCCCACCATCGCGGTCAGCACAATATCAATAGGTTGTGCCTCTACCACCTGACACAACGCTTCAGCTCCGGCATATACCTTAATCGGCAAATCAGCCAGCGCTTCCTTCAATATTCCATACTTATCCTCATTGGCGATAACCACCACTTCCGGCTGGAACTTACGAGCCTGTTCAGCCAGCAAATCCACTTTATTGTTCGCTGTAAGAGCATATACCTCATACAAATCCGGATGCTCCTCTATCACCTGAAGAGCCTGAGTACCGATTGATCCGGTAGAACCTAATATGGCAATCTGTTTCTTCATAAGCTTAAAATACAACATATTTCGCCGGGTCAATCGGAGTGCCATCATGCCACAGTTCGAAATGCACATGCGACACATGCTTACCCTCGTCCGATGTTCCGGCCAATGCGATTACTTCTCCCCCTTTCACCTGGTCCCCTTCTTTTTTCCGGGAAGGGCCACAATGTTTATATACGGATATAAAATTCTGTTCATGCTGAATCTGAATGAGTACCCCGCTGTCGGCTGTCTGCACCACCAGCATTACCGTACCATCCAGAGCCGCCAGCACACTCTCATCGACAGAGGCTGCCATATCCACTCCATAATGATGACGCGAAGGTGCAAAGTCCTTCACCACCATTCCACGAGTAGGACGGAAGAACAACAAATCCGGCAAAGTATGGTCATCCGTTCCCGCCATTGCTGCCGCCCGTTCCCGTTCTTCGTACTTCCGGCGAAAATCATCTTCCTCCTTGGAGCGATTCATCAATTCCTCCGTACGGATGGTAGTCAGCGAGTCAATCGACTGCACCGTATCCACATTCACCTTCCCGCTGAAAATATCCTGAATGTTCATGATATAGCGGTTCTGGCGTTCCAGTGCCTCAACCAACGAATCGGCTTTCAGTGCATTGGTCACCACCTGCGAACGCACCTCACTGTTCATATATCCCGGCAAGTAGTTCCGCAAGGGAGTAAACACAATAATGATGGCAGCCAAAAGAAAGATTACCGTACAAGCAGCCAGCAACACCGAAAAACCGTTCAGTTTCGACACATGAATGCCAATTACCTCTTCCAGTGTATTCTCATTAATGACGGTCAGCTTATACTTAAACTTAATGTTCCGCCAGAATGCTTTACGACCTTTCTTTTTCATACCTAATCTGGTTTTTAATCCAACAATCCCTCAGGAATATCCACCGTCAACACTTTCTGTGCCTTGTCAATATCCAGTATAAACTCTTCGTGAGCAGGAAGCAGCAGTTCTTCTCCCTCCTTCTCAATGACAAACAGCACATTCATCGTCGCATCATCCACATCCACCACTTCACCCAAGTCGCCATGATGCACGTCGTACACCTTGAATCCGACAAAGAAATTCCAGGAAGTGATTTCATCCTGTTCTTCCATATACTTTTTCGGGAAATACACTTCCACATTGGTAAAACTACGTGCCTTCTCAGCCGTGTCTATCCCTTCGAATTTCACCAGCGCCGCATTGTCGGAGCGGAAGCGATATTCCTCTATAAAGAACGGAACCAGAATCCCATCGAGCAACAAAATCAGGTAGTCGCAGTCCACCCGGTCGAAAATATCGTCGGTAAACGTAAACGACACCTCCCCCTTCACTCCGTGGGGTTTGTTGATGATTCCTATTTTAAATACTTCTTCTTTTCTAATCATACTTATTCAATACGCGTGATACGTGCGCCGAGCGCAGTCAGTCGCTGCTCTATATTCTGATATCCTCGGTCAATCTGCTCAATGTTATGGATGCGGCTGTTTCCTTCTGCTCCCAGTGCCGCAATCAGCAAGGCAATACCGGCACGAATATCCGGCGAAGTCATGTTGCCGCCCCGCAGACAGAAATTGCGGTCGTGACCGATTACCACCGCACGGTGAGGGTCACATAAGATAATCTGTGCCCCCATGTCAATCAATTTGTCCACAAAGAACAGACGGCTTTCAAACATCTTCTGATGAATCAGCACACTGCCCTTGGCCTGAGTAGCCACAACGAGCATCACACTCAGCAGGTCAGGAGTCAATCCCGGCCACGGTGCATCGGCAATGGTCATAATGGAGCCGTCAATAAACGACTCTATCTGATAATGTTCCTGCGCAGGCACAAATATATCGTCACCCCGCTGTTCCAGGCGGATACCCAAACGACGGAAACTGTCGGGAATGATTCCCAGATTCTGGTAGGATACATCCTTGATGGTAATTTCACTTCCCGTCATGGCAGCCATTCCGATGAAACTGCCGACTTCAATCATATCTGGAAGTACCCGATGTGAACAGCCTTTCAAGCTGGATACGCCTTCGATGGTAAGCAAGTTCGATGCGATACCCGAAATCTTGGCTCCCATGCGATTCAGCATCCGGCACAACTGCTGCAAATAAGGTTCACAGGCTGCATTGTAAATCGTTGTCACCCCTTCGGCCAGTACAGCTGCCATCACAATATTGGCCGTACCGGTCACAGAAGCCTCATCCAGCAACATATAAGCGCCTTTCAGCTTCTCGGCATTGATACAAAAACGACCATTCACGGCATCATATTCAAACGAGGCACCCAGTTTCTGAATACCCAGGAAGTGCGTATCCAGACGGCGACGTCCGATTTTATCACCACCCGGTTTCGAAATCATTGCCTTTCCGAAGCGAGCTACTAGAGGACCTACCAGCATCACCGAACCACGCAATTTAGAGCAACGGTTCAAGAAGTCATCACTCTCCAGGTAAGCCAGATTCAGATTATCTGCCTGAAAAGTGTAGGTATCACTTCCCGACTTAGAGACCTTCACCCCCATGTCGCGAAGTAACTGTATCAGGTTGTTCACATCCAGAATGTTCGGAATGTTTTCAATAGTCACTTCCTCATCTGTCAGCAATGTGGCACAAAGTACCTGTAATACTTCGTTTTTAGCACCCTGAGGCACAATCTCGCCATGCAGTTTGTGTCCTCCTTCGATTACGAATGAAGCCATAGTATCCGATTTTGATTAATATTTCTTTTTCTGCTGATTGTTATTGTTCATCTGACGGCGACGCGGACCGAACGAACGCTGTTCCACCAGTTTCAAGTCATCCGTCGTCAGCTTGATACGTCCTTCTGACAGCTCACACAAATCCTCCAGGATTTTCTGGTCTTCCACCCCGTCTTTGTTGAAGTTGATGTAATCCTTCTTCATGTGATTGGCGATATATTTTATCAGCTGTTTCTTCTCGTCACCTTCCGGATAGTCTACTGCAATTTTAATCAAGTCCTGAATGAACCGTCCGTAATGACGGAAACGAATGACGTTCGGAGAATAGGGAATTCTGTCCGGTTTCACTTCCAAACTTTCCTTCTTCACAATTTCCACCGGATAGTCAATATCCAGTTTGAAGTCGGACATAATGGCCAGATGATCCCACAGCTTATGACGGAAATCCTCCATATCGCGCAATTGCGGGAACATGCCTCCCATTATGTTTACAATCGTATTGGCACACCGCTGACGCTCTTCACGGTCTTCGATGGTCAATGCATGGTCTACCATGTTCTGCACACTTCGTCCATACTCCGGAAGTGGCAATTTTCGTTGCTGGGTATTATATTCCATATAAAATTCTGTTATTCTACAAATCAAATCTTTTTACGCCTCACCCTCTCCGGCCATACGCCCTTACAGCAGTTTCTTCGGAGTGGAAGCCACGAATTCCTTCAGATAGAACGGCTCGAAATAGGCCACATCCTTGAAATCTTCCACTGCCATGGCTTTCTCGGCCAGCGGGAACATCCATTTGGCTACCGGATGAATATTCTCAATGAAGTGTGCGTTGGGATGCGAAAGTTTTTCCTTACACTTGGCTGCTCCGTTACCAAAGAAATACACCGGATGTTTCTCCAAATATTCGGCATACGAATTTTCGTCAATAATATCTGCTCCGATGGCACGCTGCACCTTCAAAGCACGATCATACACGGCCGCATATACTTCCATACGGCGGGCATCAATCATCGGACAAAGCAAAGCATCTTCCGGCAGGTCGTGCGCAAGCAGTACCGGCACACACATCACCTCCAGTGTGGGCAATCCTATCAACGGAATGTTCCGTCCATAACAGATACCTTTCGCCATCGACACACCAATACGCAGCCCCGTGTACGAACCAGGACCACAGCTTACTGCCACCGCATCCAACGGAATGGCATGGTTATCAATGAACGACAAGGCTTCATCCACAAATACCCCCAACACAGTGGCATGTGAAGGGCCGTTAAAATCTTCTTTTGAGAAAATGGAAGCTCCATCCTGGCTTACAGCCACAGAACAAACTTCCGTAGATGTTTCAATATGTAAAATGCATGACATAATTAAACTCGATACAATTATTATAGTCTGCAAATATACACTTTTCTTCTCACTATCTCATGAAAAAAGAGACAGAAAGTGAAGAAGCTGTTCTGAAAGATTCTCACTTCAAAGCATTTTTCATATACCTAACTACGAAAACAAAAAAGACGCTAAAAAATTCTTTTTAATTTCCTGACAAATTCTCTGTTTCACAGTGTGAAATATAAAAACCACAGTGTGGGATACATATTTCACACTGTGGGATACAAATCCCGCACTGTGAAACAGAGAATATACAAGGAGATTGCAAAGAATAAACAAGACCATAAATATTTATCCAAAGAAGCAATCCTTATTTTCATAAACTACATCTGAGTTTTCACACGTTTTTTTAACAGCTGCTTATTCTTTATTTAGATTTTTCCTACCTTTGTATCCAAATTATCAAAAAAAACAGAAGGAGTTATGATACAGTCAATGACCGGATACGGAAAAGCAGTCACTGTGTTCGGAGACAAAAAAATCAACGTGGAAATCAAATCGTTGAACAGCAAAGCAATGGACTTATCCACACGCATCGCTCCATTGTATCGTGAAAAAGAAATGGAAATCCGCAACCTGATTGCCCAGACACTGGAACGCGGGAAAGTGGACTTCTCTATATGGGTGGAAAAAGACGCCGCCGAATCGGCTACTCCCATCAATACAGCCTTGGTAGAAAACTATTACAACCAGATAAAAACCATTTCTGAAACTTGCCATATTCCGTTGCCGGAAGACTGGTTTGCCACTTTGTTGCGCATGCCCGACGTGCTGACCCGCGTAGACGTACAGGAACTGTCGGACGAAGAATGGGCTGCAGCCAAACAAACCATCGAAACCGCTCTGCAACATCTGGTTGACTTCCGCAAGCAGGAAGGTGCAGCTCTCGAAAAGAAGTTTACAGAAAAAATCGACAACATCGAACGGTTGATGAAATCCATCGAGCCTTACGAGAAGGAACGTGTGGCCAAGATACGGGAACGCATTACCGATGCATTAGAAAAAACGCTGAGCATCGACTATGACAAGAACCGTCTGGAGCAGGAATTGATTTATTACATCGAAAAACTGGACATCAACGAAGAAAAGCAGCGTCTGGCCAACCACCTGAAATATTTCCGCGAAACCATGGCTGGCGGACACGGACAAGGCAAGAAGCTGGGATTCATTGCTCAGGAAATGGGACGTGAAATCAATACCACCGGCAGCAAGTCGAACCATGCCGAAATGCAGAACATCGTGGTGCAGATGAAAGACGAACTGGAACAGATTAAGGAACAAGTGTTGAACGTAATGTAAAAAAGAATATGGCAGGCAAACTTATTATTTTTTCAGCCCCCTCCGGCTCTGGTAAATCCACCATTATCAATTACTTGCTGACACAGAACCTGAATCTGGCCTTCTCCATCTCTGCCACCAGCCGCGCGCCCCGTGGCACAGAGCAGAACGGAGTGGAATACTTCTTCCTGACACCAGAGGAATTCAAGCAGCGTATCGCCAACGATGAGTTTCTGGAATACGAAGAAGTGTACAAGGACCGTTTCTATGGCACACTGAAAGCACAGGTAGAAAAACAGCTGGCAGCCGGACAGAATGTAATTTTCGATGTTGACGTAGTAGGCGGATGCAATATCAAGAAATTCTACGGCGACCGCGCACTGTCTGTATTTATCCAGCCGCCTTCACTCGAAGAGCTCCGCAAGCGACTGACCGGTCGTGGTACCGACGCGCCCGAAGTTATCGAAAGCCGTCTGGCAAAAGCGACCTTCGAGCTGAGCTATGCCGAAAAATTCGATGTAGTGATTGTCAACGACAATCTGGAAAAGGCTCAAGCAGAAGCCTTGAAGACCATTCGCGATTTTATTCAACAATAAATTTGCTGATATGCCTAAAGACCCAAAGAAAATCATGTTCATGATGACCATACTTTGTATCGTCATCGGGCTGGCAGCCATTGCCGTAGGGGTGGTGGCCGTAGCAAAAGAAGAATACATCATTGCCGTAGCCATGCTGCTGGTAGCTGCCTGGCAGATATTCAACTACAGACAATGGAAGAAAAGCCTCAAATAAAAACCGGACTTTTCGGAGGTTCCTTCAACCCTATCCATACAGGCCATCTGGCACTTGCCAACTACCTGTGTGAATATGGGGGACTGGAGGAGGTATGGTTTTTAGTTACCCCTCAGAACCCGTTTAAACAGAACGAGACTTTGCTCGACGACCATCTGCGGCTGGAAATGGTAGAAGCTGCCGTGGCAGGATACTCCCATTTCCGCGCATCCGACTTTGAGTTCCAGCTTCCACGTCCCTCATACACTATCCATACCCTTGATAAACTGGCCGAGTGTTATCCTGACCGGGAGTTTCACCTGATTATCGGTGCCGACAACTGGCAGGCTTTCGACCGCTGGCGGTCGCCCGAAGAAATCATCCGCCGCCACCACATTCTGGTCTATCCGCGCCAGGGCTATCCCTTGGAGGATACAACCAGTCTGCCTCCTCATGTCAGAGTCGTACAAACTCCCCTCATCGAAATCAGTTCGACCTTTATCCGCAAAGGCATCCGGGAAGGAAAAGACCTGCGCTATTTCCTGCATCCGGAAGTATTCAGAATTATTCAGGAAAAAGGATTGTACCGGTAATCATTTCTTTTTGTGCAACACCACCAGCACCACCTCGCTCGGCGTAAACAAGCGCACATCCTTGCGGGAAGTGCCCAGTCCATTGGTAATAATAACCGGAATACCCGCACTGTTATACTTCAACCCTGTCAGGAAACGGTTGCCGTATTTAGAAAAATGCGCCGGCGTCCATCGGCGGAACAAACTGACTTGTCCCCCGTGCGTATGTCCGGCCAGTGCCAAATCGGTGTGCGCCACATTCACATCCTCCACATAATCGGGTGTATGCACCAACATCAGCACGAAATCTTCTTCCTGCAATGCCAAGGTAGGTGACACCCCGTTCTGTTTCAGGTCAAACGGGTTACGAATGCCGCACAACAAAATGTACTCCTTTCCCCTCCACAAGGTATCCACCTTGTGCTCCAGTAAGTGTACCCCAGTTTCCTGCATGGCCTTCCGTGCCAGCGAGTCAGCCTGCCCGCGTTCGTGATTTCCCATCACGGCATACGTTCCACAGGGTGTTTCCACCGTCTTCAGCGCCTGAAAGAGTTGCGTCACATCTCCTCCGTTACGCCCCCGATAGTCACCTCCCAGGAGCAACACATCCGCATCCAGCGAACGAAGTGCCTGGCACATACCCGGTAAACGACGGGCGGTAAACCGACTCTCGTAATGAAAATCGGAAGCAAAAGCCACACGGAAACCATCGAAAGAATCGGGCAACTGGGCACTGTAGAAATCATAGCGCTTTACACGCCCCACGCCTTTATATTTGGAAAAAGAAGCCGTAGCACAAGAAGAAAGCAGGACACATAGCACCACCAGGTAACCTGCCAGCAAGTTCAATCGTTTCATCATTTTAAAATACATATAACTATCCGGTCGTGACAAAGGTCGTAAAAAAATGCCTAACTTTGCCGGACGAAAAATAAAAATCAATCCACAATGACAAACGTCAAAACCAATTCCATAAAAGCCTGGTTGTTGGCTGCCCGCCCCAAGACACTGACCGGTGCTGCCATTCCCGTCATGCTGGGCTGTGCGCTGGCCTTTATTTACGGTCATTTTCAATTAACGCCTGCCCTGCTGTGCTTTCTGTTTGCGTTTCTGATGCAAATTGACGCCAACTTCATCAACGACTTGTTTGATTTTCTGAAAGGCAGCGACCGCGAAGACCGGCTGGGACCGGAACGCGCCTGTGCACAAGGATGGATCAGCGCCAAGGCCATGAAAGCCGGAATTGCCTGTACCACCCTGTTAGCAGGAATCACCGGACTTTGCCTGCTTTACTACGGAGGACTGGAAATGATTCCGGTTGGTATTGCCTGTATGATTTTTGCCTTCCTCTATACCGCCGGACCGTATCCGCTGGCTTATCACGGATGGGGCGACTTACTGGTACTTATTTTCTTCGGCTTCGTACCCGTGGGATGTACCTACTATGTCATGGCGCACGACTGGAACATGTCTGTCACCATGGCTTCACTGGCCTGCGGCCTCATCATCGACACCCTGCTGATGATTAATAACTTCCGCGACCGTGAACAGGATGCTATCAGCGGCAAGAAAACCATTGTAGTACGTCTGGGTGCCAAAGCCGGACTGATTCTTTACTTTCTGTTAGGACTGGCGGCCTGCTGGTGCTGCTTCTACTTCCTGGAAATCGGGAAAATCTATGCCGTACTGCTACCCCAGTTGTACCTGATTCCACACATTCTGACCACCCAGCACATGGCCCGTATCTACCGCGGGAAAGCCCTGAACGGAATCTTGGGAGAAACCTCCCGCAACATGCTTATTTTTGGATTATTACTCACCCTCGGCTTAATACTTTAATATGATTCGAAAGGTACGCAAAAAAGATACACCGGCCATCACTGCCATCTATAATCATTACATCGCCCACACTACCATCACCTTTGAACTGGAACCAGTGAGCGAAGAGGAAATGTGGACACGTATCCAGCACATCAGTGAGAAGTATCCGTACTTTGTATATGAGACGGAAGGGCAGATTGCCGGCTACTGCTACGTGCACGGATGGAAAGATAAGGCTGCTTACAGCCAAAGTGCAGAGACCACCATCTACCTGGCTCCTTCGCATACCGGAAAAGGTATCGGAAAAGAACTGATGCTGCATTTAATAGAAGAATGCCGCCGCTACGGACTGCATGCCCTGATAGCCTGCATCACCGAAGGTAACGAAGCCAGCTACGCCCTGCACGAAAAGCTAGGGTTTGAAAAGGTATCTTATTTTCGGGAAGTAGGCCGTAAATTCGGGAAGTGGTTAGGAATTGTAGATTATGAACTGATTCTATAAGAGAGTATAGTATTATAAAAACAAGCAGGGCGATACCTTTATTTCTCAGGTACCGCCCTGCCTGTCATATAGGGAAATTCACATCACTTCAGCTGTATTGCATACTTGCTTAACGCTTTCTCATCCGAACTACCTCCAATCCATACCTGATATTCTCCCGGACAGAACTGGATGCTGTGTGTGCCTTCATTCCACCATTCCAAATCTTTCTTGGACAAGGTGATGTGTACATTGACTGTCTTTCCAGCGGAAACGGATACACGCTTGAATGCACGCAGTGTCTTAACCGGACCTGCCTCATCTCCCACCTTGCTCAGGTAGACTTGCACCACTTCTTCTCCATCCCGGCTGCCCGTATTCGAAACCGGAACTACTACAGAGAGATTATCTTCACTACTTACCGTCTGCTTGTCGAAAGTGGCTGCCCCGTATGTAAACGTCGTATAGCTCAAGCCATATCCGAACGGGAACAAGGGGCGTTCTTTCATGAAGCGATAAGTTCGTCCTGCCATATTATAATCTTCAAAATCGGGCAACTGCTCGATGCTTCTGTAAAAAGTAACCGGCAATCTTCCGGCCGGATTGTAATCACCAAACAAGACATCAGCTACCGCCCTACCACCCTGCTGTCCTGGATACCAGGCCTGCAAGATAGCCTCACAAGTCTCAGTTTCAGGGACCAGTCCGACAGGTGAACCGGAGCAGTTCACTAAAATTACCTTTTTCCCTGCACGATGCAAGGCAGCAAGCAAATTCCGCTGTACTTCCGGCAGTTCAATGCTGGTACGGTCTCCCTTCTTAAAGCCAGGCAAATCGACTCCCATTTCCTCACCTTCCAGGCTCGGGGAGATACCTCCCACGAAAACAACGACATCGGCATTCCGAACCGCATTGACAGATTTGGCAATATCCACTTTCTTCTTAAAGCCCATGTCGAAATTCAGCTGCGCATCACTCTGCAGATATTCAAACTGCAATTCAATGTCATACTTCTTCCCTGCTTCCACTTGCAAAGCATACGATTGCTTGTTTCCTCCATGACTATTATAAAATGACATGGCTTCTTTCTGATTCACCAGCAACCGTCCCTTGCCAAAGCTGTACACATCGAAGATAACCTCACCGGAAGCCTTTGGTACATAAGTCGCATTGTAGGTTGCAGAGAAATCCGTCAGATTCACACCCGGTGCAAACACCGTAGCCCCTGAAGTACAGAAGTTGAACGGAGTCATCACCCGTGTTTCTACATCCACTTTTCCTTCGTGGTTCACATTGTTCCAGTAACGGGCACTGAATCCAGGCCTGCCTTCCGACTTGCACTCACTAAACACACTCTCCAGCAAATCATCACCTATACAAGGACATCCCTGTTCATAAATCAGTTTATCTCCTTTTCCAAGAGCTGCACGAATACCATCCAATACGGTCACCGTATGGGCCGGTACTCCATTATAGTTCCCCCACATCATGACAGAATCTTTGGCATTGGGCCCCATTACAGCAACCGTCAAATTGCCACGTTTCAATGGAAGCACATTTTGTTTGTTGAGCAACAATGTCATCGATTCGCGAGCCATTTTCAATGCCAACGAATCATGTGCAGCAGAAGCCACTACAGAGAAAGGAATCTTTGTCCAGGACACTTTGGAAGGATCGTCCATTTCTCCCAAATCAAAACGGGCCTTTAAAACTCTCTTTACCGATTTATCAATTGCAGATTCGTCAATCAGACCATTTTGCACCCCTTTCAATAAAGACTGATAGGTTGCACCACATTCAAGGTCAGTACCACTTAATACAGCGGCAGAAGCCGCAGAAGCCGAATCTTTATGCGTCTTATGTCCGTTCTCTTCAAAAAAGTCATTAATCGCCCAACAGTCACTTAATATGATACCATCAAACCCCCATTCTTCCCTCAGAATCTGAGTTAACAGACGCTTGTTTCCACAACACGGCTCTCCTTCAAACCGATTATAGGCGCACATCACTTCTTTCACATCTGCATCCTGTACCAAAGCTTTGAAAGCAGGCAAATAAGTTTCATATAAATCACGAAGCGGCAAATCTTCCACATCAAAAGAATGGCGGTTCCACTCCGGCCCGGAATGCACAGCAAAATGTTTGGCGCAGGCATGCAACTTATCGTATTTCCCGTCACTGACACCTTGCAGCCCTTTTACTACATTTACCCCCATACGAGTAGTCAGATACGGGTCTTCTCCGTATGTTTCTATTCCGCGTCCCCAACGAGGATCTCTATAAATATTCACATTAGGAGTCCACATCGTAAGTCCTTGGTACCTTTCATAACTTCCCTTCGACGCATAATATGCATTTTTAGCTCGAGCCTCATCCGACACAGCCGTAAATACCTCATATACCAACGAGTCATTAAAAGAGGCTGCCATACCGATTGACTGCGGAAATACCGTAGCTAATCCAGCACGTGCCACTCCGTGCAATGCTTCATTCCACCAGTTATACGGCTTTATACCTAACCGTTCCACCGGCTTTGATACATCCATCATTAAGGAAATCTTTTCTTCCAGCGTCAGTTCCTGTAACAGCAGCTCTGCCCTCTGTTCGGAAGGTAAGGAAGAGTCACGGAAATCGGGACGAGCACAGCCTAAAAAAGCTAAACCCAATAATAAAATACCATATCTCATAAAATTACTTATTAGCAGTTTCCCATAGTTTTGTTTCGGAACATTTTATATCTGCCCACAAGTTACCACATTTTATTTTAAAATCTCCCTTTTCAAGACGCCATTTGCCATCATAGCCAACGAAAGCGAGATCACTGCCTTTTATCTTCATTGTAACTGTCTTTGTTTCACCCGGTTTTAAGTATACCTTTTCAAAATTACGCAAACGAATATTATCAGGAGTACTACTTGCCACCAAATCTTTTGAGAACAACAAAACCGCTTCTTTCCCTGCAACCTTTCCGGTATTCGTCACATCTACAGAGATTGTCAATTCATCTTCAGCTGTAAAAGAAGTTTTATCAACTTTCAGGTTATTGTATACATAAGTTGTATAACTAAGTCCAAAACCAAACGGCCATTGCACATCCATTACAGAATCGTAATTATAGTTTCCTGCCATCTGTCCCAAGTTTTCACAAGGTTTGTAATCATACGTGGCAATTGCATTAATATACTTCGGATAAGTGAAAGGCATTTTGGCACTAAAATTCGCATCACCAGACATCAGATTTGCCAACGCATCTGCTCCATAGTTACTAGGAAGCATAATATTAATCACTCCCTGAGCTAAAGGCTCAATATCATTAATGATACGCGGACGTCCCTGATTTAACACTAAAATAACAGGTTTTCCCGTTTTTGCTAATGCTTTTACCAGGTTACGCTGATTTTCTGAAAGTGTCAGGTCTGTCAAATTTCCCGGGGTTTCACAGTAAGAATTTTCACCAATACAAGCTACAATAACATCAACCTTTGCTGCAGCAGCCACAACTTTTTCTATTTCCGGCTCATTTTCCTGCCACCAGTTATCATTTTGATTCGTTATGGCATTAGGGTCTGATGCTGCATAAGTTACCCCCGGCTCATAAACCACATTTTCCTTTCCATATTTATGGCAGAACGCTTCGTAAATCGTATTATAGGCTCCAGCATATTCATCTGCCTTATTTCCCTGCCAACTATAAGACCAGCCTCCGTTCAAACAACGCATAGAATTTGCATTAGGACCTGTCAGAAGAATTTTTTTACCTTTGGCTACCGGCAATACATTCTGTTCATTCTTCAACAATACCTCTGATTCTTCAGCAGCCTGGAGGGCAACTTTTGCAAATTCTTCCGAGCCAAACTTATCATATTTTTTAATATCCCAATATGGATTTTCAAACAACCCCAGACGATATTTTAAACGTAACACACGGGCTACAGCATCATCAATACGGCTCATCGGTACTTCTCCTTCTTCTACCAGCTCTTTCAAATAAGTACAGAAACTGACTTCATACGGAACCATTGACATATCAATACCCGCATTAATAGCTATCTTAATTGCTTCTTTTTTAGTAGCTGCAATATGGTCACGAGTACAAAGGTTATTAATATCTGCCCAGTCGGTTACTATCATGCCATCCCAGTTCAATCCTTCTTTCAACCACTCTGTCAACAACTCATGATTGGCATGGAAAGGTATTCCGTTATCGACCCCAGAATTCACCATGACACTCAAGGCTCCATGACGAATCGCCTCCAGGAAAGGAGCAAAATGTTTCTCACGCATATCGCTACGAGAAATAGAAGACGGTGTACGATCCTTTCCTGATACTGGGACTCCATATCCCATATAATGCTTCATACAGGCAGCCACATTGTATTCACCAATATGATTGGGATCCTCTCCCTGAAATCCTTCTACAGCAGCCTTTCCCATTTCTGCATTCACGTAGCAGTCTTCTCCATAATTTTCCCACATTCGAGGCCAACGCGGATCTCTTCCTAAATCAACCACTGGAGCGTATGTCCAAGGAATACAACTGGCCTTTGTTTCGTAAGCTGATATTTCAGCCCCCTTCTTCGTCAGTTCGCGATTGAAAGAAGCTCCCATATTAATGCCCTGTGGGAACATGGTACCATCAAGAGTATAAGTCGTTCCATGAATCTGGTCTACACCATAAATACAAGGAATACCTATTTCTTTCATGGAAATTTCCTGTATCCGTTTGATTGCTTTGGCCCAAACTTCTTTCTTCTGTGCCACACTCAACGGAACATTCAAAAGTGATCCTACTTTATATTTCCCGATGACCGTATCGAGCATGGCTTCACTCATTGTAAAGCCATGCTTCTTACTCGCCTCAAAATCAGTTACTACATCAATAGTAATTTCGCACATCTGTCCGATTTTTTCCTCCAGCGTCATTTTATTCAGCCATTTCTGAATATTTGCCTCTATAGTCTTATCTACTGGAATAGCCGGTGTCACGCTCTGCACGTTTTGTGCCATACACATGCCAGATCCAAGCACTGAAGCCAAAACTACGTTCTTTATCAAATTCATGGTATTTCTTTTTTAATTATTAATATCAGTATTAATTCTTATAGTTAAACCCTACAACGCCCTTTATATCTTTTGATGAACTGCCTATATAAATCTTGAATTTGCCTGGTTCTGCCACCCATTTATGCTGCGTATCATCAAAAAATTTCAGGTCTTCATCGTCGATAGTGTAGGTAATCTGTTTTGTTTCTCCCGGTGCAAGAGCTACCTTCTCAAAATGCTTGAGTTCCTTTACAGGGCGAATTACCGAAGCCTTGTCATCACCTACATAGAACTGTACCACTTCCTGACCTGCTACATTTCCGGTATTACTTACCGATACAGTTACTGTACGTCCGTTGATTGCAGGTTTGCCGTAGCTGAATGTGGTATAACTCAAACCGAAGCCAAACGGGAAGCGGACTTTAGTCTTGAAGTAGTCGAACCAGCGATAACCTAACAGAATGTCTTCGCCATATATTTCAGTTTCATTTCTCTTCGCCCCGTTACCAGGTTCTTTGCAGAAATCTATACCTTTCCAACCTTTTACAGCAGCTTCCAGCAGTTCAGCGGAATTCATAGGTTTACCCTCTACGCCTCCAAAAGGCTGTGGCAGCTTGTCGGGTGATACTCCCGGATAGCCTACAGCACCCATTTTGTGTGCAGGATAATCGGTAAGCTGATATGCAAACGAGAACGGAAGTTTTCCTGACGGACAAACATCACCCGAAATAATATCTGCCAAAGCGTGTCCGGCTTCGCTTCCAAGATACCATGACTGCACCAGTGCAGGAGCCTTTTCGAGCCAAGGCATATCGTATGCGTTTCCGCTCACAATCACCAATACGGTATTGCTGTTGGCAGCAAGCAGTTCTGTAATAAGACGGTCCTGACCGAAAGGAAGCTGATAATTTTCACGGTCACCACCTTCACAGTCCTGAGTATGGTTCTTGTTCAAACCTCCTACATATATAACATAATCTGCATCCTTAGCTTTTTCTACGGCTTCATTACGGAGCGAATCATACAAAGCCTGTGGCAATTCATCTACCATACCGAACATTGAGCGACCGGATTCATATCCTTTTGCATATTCCACAGTACATCTGTCGCCGAAGCGTTCCTTTAAGCCACGCAGAGGAGACACTTCATCGCGAGGCTTGAGTTCACTTGAGCCACCACCTGCGCACAGGCTGCGTGTGGCATTCTCGCCTACCACCAGAATCTTCATTCCGTCCTTTGGAGCAAGAGGCAGGAGGCCGTTGTTCTTCAGAAGCACAATACCTTCCTGTGCTATGCGGCGTGCAGCAGCAATGTGTTCTGGCGAATTCATAGAACCAAAACCTCTATTTTCTGCCATTTCAGTACGGAGTATCAAACGTAGCATACGTCTGGCCTTGTCATTGATGATTGAGTCGGGAACTTCACCTTTACGGCATTTTTCAAGATAGGCTTTTCCAAGATAATAATCATCGTAGGAGTTTATCGGAGCTTCCGTAGAAAGACCGTCTGTAAAACTGCCCATTTCAAGGTCAAGGCCATTGAAAATGGCTTCGTCCGTATTATGCGCTGCTCCCCAGTCGGTAATTACAGCCCCGTCGAATCCCCATTCTTTTTTCAGAATATCATTGATAAGACGGGCATTATGGGTTGCATGTTGGTCAAGATATTGGTTGTAACTGCCCATTATGCTCCATGCGCCCCCTTCGGTTACAGCCGCATGGAACGGACGCAGATAAAGCTCGTACAAGGCTCGGTCGGACACTCGCACATCCACATAATCGCGGAAAGTTTCCTGCTCGTTGAGCGCGTAATGTTTTACGCAACATGCCACACCATTGGATTGGAGTCCTTGGATATATGGCACACACATTTGAGAAGCAAGATATGGATCTTCACCCATGTATTCAAAGTTACGACCGTTTAGTGGAGTACGGTACAAATTCACGCCTGGGCCTAATAGCACCGTCTTATTGCGGTAGCGAGCCTCCTCGCCGACCATTTTCCCGTAAAGGGTCGCCATCTCCGGCTGCCATGTGGCAGCAAGGCAGGTCAAGGCAGGAAATGCTGTACACGAGTCGTTAGTCCAACCTGCATGTCCCCAGTCGTTCCAGTTTATTTCCATCCGCACACCATGAGGTCCGTCACTTGTATAGACCTCGGGAACACCTAAACGCGGTACTCCCGGACTTGAGAACTTTGATTGTGCATAACTGAGGCGGACTTTCTCTTCAAGGGTCATCTTGCTCAGAAGTGTTTCTACCATTGTCTCAATATCATTGTTATTGATGTCGGCAGCATTTAAAGTCGTCATGCTTAATATAGGAATGATGAAAAATAGAATCTTTTTCATACTTTGCTTTTGATTTTTAATTTATAAATTACAAAAAAGAGAAGAGGAGGCTGTCTCAAAATAGAGAAATTGGACAGACATACTTATAATTTATAAGTTATAGTATAAAAATCTCCTGCTTTTAGCCATATCATTAGAGTAAACTAAGGCTGAAACAGGAGATTTTTTATTTCTAAGTTTCAATCTGTAATATTTTTACTTTTGCAATTCTATTTTGAGACAGCCTCTATCATAATATGGGAAAACCAATCACACGATTTTGTATAAAATTAGAAATATTATTCTTTAGTAATCTTTGTAATCGTATAACCATCACCTACAAAAATAGCACCATCTTGTTCGTTCATAAGCTGCATAGAGGAGTCTGTAAGCACAAACTCCAGAACCATTGTACCGCTAATCATGATGTCGCCGCGGTCGGGGTCTTGCAGTCCCGTAAGGATGTTGCTCCACCAACCGGTGGCCATAGTGCCCTGTCCTTCACCCGTAACATACGCACGAACGATGTCGCCGGCTACTACCAAATCCTTGAATTGAGACTGGAGCTCACGGAACGGAGTATCCCATGTTACATTGAACTCACCTTCCCAAAGAGTCTCTTCTGTTACTACAGGATCTTCATTGCTGATTTCAATCTTTCCGCCACCGTAAACATTGCCGTCAGTGTCTGTAAGAGTAACACGATATGTACCAAGAGCAAGGTCTGCAGGTACAGTGTATTCTACGTAACTATTATCGCCAGCTGCGACGAAGTTTGTAGCAGCTTCCTTTTCACCGAACGAGATTTTAACAACTTTGTCCATATTTGTTCCGTGGAGTTTTACTACTTTACCTGGTACAACCTGACGGTCGAGTATGTCTTCGCCTGGAATAGGATCGCTCTCAAGCGGACGGACAGTAAGTATGCCGGTACGGGATGTAGATTTTCCCTTTGTTGTAGTAGCGACAATCTTCAGAACATATTCACCGGCAAGAAAAGTATGCTGGATTTTCAAGCCTTCGTGTATTACCTCATCATCAATTAACCATTGTACTGTGGTGTAGAGGGCCGGTGTTACTGTAGCAGAATCAACAAACTCTACATCACGGGAGAGATTCTTGTATTCTACCGGTTCACCGTTCTCCCATTCACTGAACCACGGAAGGAGAATCTGAGGGAAGTCATCTTCGGTAGCTGTAATAAACTCTTCGTTATCTTCAGAGCAAGAGCTAAATGTTCCCATTGAGAAAACCGCTATCACTGCCAATAAACTATATAATATTTTTTTCATACTGAATCAATTTTTAGTTCCTTCTTCCTCCTCCCCCCGAAAGGGAGGCGGAAGAAGGGGTAATGTATAAAACCTTAAAACAATCTATTCACCAAAATTTTCGATATCTATAAAATTCTGCTCAGCTATATCCCACCAAACACGGGTGTGCCAGTTGTCATTGCCGCCCATACGGTCTACAGCTGCCTTATTGTTCACGCTGTTGTACTTCGATTCAAGTAGCGGATAGCGTAAACGTGTCGGAGTCTGCATGTTTGGATCTTCACGAGGAAAATCAGTTCTGACAGGAAGCAGAGTACGGTCTGCAATCGCAGGATAGTCGGAACGACGGAGATTAGCCCATCCTTCGCTTGGATTTGTTAGATGTAGAATCCATGCCTGTGTATTTATGGACTCACGAGGATTGCTGCCCAAGGGATTTGCTGCAATATAGTCATCAATTTCATCGTCGGAAATCTTTGAAACGATATCGTAGTAATTGTTCATCATTTGCATTGAAGCACGGATACCTTCTTCATAGTGATCTTTGGCACTTCCGGAAACATTCCAACCCTTTGATGCTGCCTCTGCAAGCAGGAATTCCACTTCGGCGTATGTAATGAGAATACCCGGGCAGTCGGCATTGCAGAATGCTACTGCTATGGTAGGTCTAATCATACGGGCCGGATAATCATTCTGATCGTATCCCTTTTCAGGATAAAGACTCACAAGATTGGCAAGAGTAGGAATATCACTCGTCGCAGGGGCGTTTACCCAGTCACTCCACCAGGCATCACCAACATTGCACGGAACAATACCAAGACCACCTTTCTTACCCCATGCAATCACTTCATCTGTAACATCATAGTTGCCGGATGTATCGGTCTGACTGCGTGTGGTATGAATATAACAGCGTGCTATACGGTAAAGACGAGGGTCATTCATCGTTTCCATGTATTTATATAATGTAGAGCAAACGAATGAAGGCGATTTAGGGTCCTGACCGTATATCATCTCACCAAGGGCATTTGCTCTAAAATCGAGGTCATTGGAACCATCATAAAGAGTAAAAGGTGCATCGATATACTTCACATAAGCATCCTCATCACCCGAAGAAATGATGCCACCATCGGCTGTAAGTGCAGATTCAAACTCTTCGCGGGCCTTTTCAGGAGCTACATCAGAGATTCGCATTGCGTAACGCAGGCGGAGAGTATTGGCATACCTCTTCCATGCTGTTACGTCGGATTCCAAAGAAGTGACATCACCGGAGATAAGGTCAGTACCTGTACCGAGTTGAGCAGCAGCAGCTTTCAGTTCTGAGAATACGAAGTTATAGACTTCCTCCTGAGTGTCGTACTTAGGGGTTGCATTGCCATTAATATACGACATACCTGCCTCACTGCAAGGAATATCTCCATAGATATCAGAGAGCAAAGCCATCATGTAAGCTCTATGAATACGCAATGCGGCATTGGTGTTCGGCATATCTTCAGAACGATAGATTGCATCTACCAGATTCTTGATGCTTATAGAATAGTAGCGGTTCCATAAAAGAGCCATTTCCGAGTCTTTCGGATAAACGGCTCCTGCATAGTTTGAAACATTCCATCCACCGGCATAATATTGTGTGAAACCGGTGATGTAACTACGGTAGGTATCCATAAGGGAAAAGTCACCATAGGTTTGCAGAAGGGCTGTAGTGAGTTGTGCGTTCGGGTCGATAATGCTTGCTTTAGAGTCATCGGTATTTACATCCTCCAGATAACTGTCTGAGCAAGATGAAAATGCTCCAAGCGAAAATATCATCATCGACGATGCGATATAAGAATATATTTTTTTCATAACCAATTTATGTCTATTAGAATTTCACATTTATATTAAAACCGTAGCTACGGCGTGATGGAAGTGAACCATACTCAAGACCCATACCTGATGTATTATAGTTGGAATCAGGGTCGATGTTAGGAATATTCTTCCAAACTATGAACGGATTACGAGCCACGAATGAAAGAGAGAGAGACTTCACAAACTTGCCGAGCATAGATGACGGGAAAGTATATCCAAAAGTAATCTCGCGGCACTTTATGTAAGAATTGTCGTATATGAACAAGGCAGGAGCCTTTTCTGCAACACTTTTCCAATAATTTTGCGGATTCACAGCGTAGGTATTCTTGCTATATGTACCGTCGCCATTATCTACAACACCATCAACTATAAGACCTTCGCACTTGCCGGCTGTGCGCCACTGTTCCTCGGTCATACCTGCTGCTTTGCGGGCCTCTTCAGAACGATACCATTCTTCACGTCCGGGAAGAGTCCCTGTGGCTTTACCTGTAAGATAAGCCGAACGCATTGAGAATGAGTAGAGGTCGGCACCCATCTTTATATCGAATGCAGCGTAAAGGTGGAAGTTCTTATAAGTGAAAGTTGAGTAGAAACCACCTGTCCAGTCCCAAGTAGAGTTACCAAGTGTTTTAAGGTTCTCGTCATAGAGTGGAAGACCTGTGTTCTTATCGATAAGGATGTCTCCATTCTCATTGCGCTTGAAATCAGTACCGAGAATTGAACCGTAATCCTTTCCTACCTCAGCACCGACTGATACACCAGCCCAGCTTGCATCTGCCAACTGAAAGAAATCCATTCCCTCAACAAGTTCAAGAACCTTGTTTGAGTTCTTCGAGAAGTTGAAACCTGCATCCCATGCGAAGTCCTTGATTTGTAACACACGACCGTTGATGGCCAGTTCTATACCCTTGTTCTGAATCTTGCCGGCATTGATAAGGCGTGATTGGTAGCCTGAGGGGGCAGAAGAAGCAAGACTGATAATCTGATCCTTTGAAGTCTGGTTATAGTAGGTAAGGTCGATACCCAAACGCCCGTTGAAGAACTTCAATTCAGCACCTAATTCGTATGAGCTTGTCATTGTAGGCTTCAGATCGCTGTTTGGCTGTGTATAATTGTTAATCATACCTATTGTAAAACCTGGATATGAGTATTTTCCTGTCGCATAGTTCAAGGCAAGCTGGTATGGGTCTGTATCAGAACCTACCTTCGCCCATGAAGCACGAACCTTACCAAAGCTAAAGACATTCTTGATATTACTGTTCTTGATGAAGTTGGTAAACACGATACTTCCAGATACAGAAGGGTAAATATAAGTGTTGTTTGACGACGGAAGTGTAGAAGAACGGTCGCCACGAACAGTACCTTCGAGGTAGTATGTAGAGCGGTAACCAAGGCTTGCACTTGCATAAAGTGAATTTATCTGCTTCTTGTAAGTGCTTGGCTGCACATTCTGCTCAGCATAGTTTATAATTGAAACCACACCGTCCATCTGCTGGTCTGTACCGGTGATTACAGTAGTCTTGTTGTCAACCTTGAAGATGTTACCACCAAGAGTAGCATTCAAGTCGAAACTTCCCCAGTTGTTGTTGTAGAGGGCAAGGATTTCGGCGTTCAGCGTACGGTTGTTGAAAATTGAGTTGGTAAGCTTACCTGGAAGAACACCAGGAGTTGAGCGAGCAATGAAGTCATCGAAATTCATATTATTGATGTCTGTTCCCAGTGTACCTTGAATTTTCAAATGTTTGTCGATATTATAAATGGCTTTCGCTGTAAAACGGAACACATCCTTCACTGATTTATTTTCGTTTTTATAGAGATCCCAATATGGGTTCCTGTTATATTGGTCATTACCGTTCCAGTTGGCGTATGTACCATCTGCATTCTGGTAATTCTTAAGCCACTCAATATTATAGGTACTGGCCAAAGTCATAAGATTCTTGCCGACGTTACTTTGCGAATTGCCAAGAGCAGGACGGTTCTTCACATTCTCACGAGTGTAGTTGGCAGAAAAATCGAAATCGATAGGACCTGCGGAAGTATTTACACGGAGATTGAAGTTGTCACGGCTCATATTAGTGTTTGGAAGGATATCCTTGTTACGCATATCCGTAAAAGAGAAACGGACACCGGTCTTACCTGTGTTTACACTCAAAACAGCAGTATTCTGAGCTGTCAGACCTGTACGGAAAAATGAAGAAGTATTATTAGGATATATGAGGAATGGATGTACAGAACCATCAAAATAAGTCTTGTCAATCATGTCGGCCTTCACGCCCCAACTCTGGTTAGTACCTGAAGAAGCATCAAGCTGGTACTGTCCGTTGTCTCCCATACCATAGATTTCCTGTACATCATCCCACTTTGCAAGCTGTGTATCGACAGTAAACGAACCATTATACTCCACTGAAACCTTTTCCTGCTCGGCTTTCTTTGTAGTGATGAGGATTACACCGTGAGATGCACGTGAACCATAAAGAGCAGAAGCAGCTGGACCCTTAAGTACGGTCATTGTTTCAATGTCATCAGGATTGATGGCAGATATACCATCACCTAAGTCATAACCTCCCTGCTCACCTGCACTGCCGAAATTAGTATTGTCCAAAGGTACACCATCAACTACATACAGCGGCTGATTGTTTCCTGTCAATTCTGTTGTACCACGAAGCATAACCCTGGTAGAACCTGAGGCTCCACCGGCAGTATTGCTGACTACAAGACCGGCAACCTTACCGGCGAGAGAGTTTATTACGTTGGTTTCCTTCGCTTTGGTCAGTTCTTCACCTTTCACTTCGGAGAGGCCGTAACCAAGAGCCTTGCGGTCGCGTTTAATACCGAGTGCAGTTACAACCACTTCTTCCAACTCAGTAGAGCTTTCTTCAAGTGTTATCTGCATATTACTCTGAGCCTTTACGCGTATGGTGTTATATCCTATATAGGATATTTCAAGTTCATCACCGGCGTTGCATTCCAAGGTGAAATTTCCGTCCATGTCAGTAATAGTACCATTGGTGGTTCCAACCACTATAACAGATACACCGATCAAAGGTCCTGAAACATCAGAGATATTGCCTTTTACTGTAATCCCGTCAGCTTCCACTGCTATGTTGGTATCCATGCCTTTCGAGCCATTTGCCATAACCGGCATTGTCATCAGGCCTGTTCCAAGCACACACAGCGCTAATTTTAATTGTTTTGTTGTCATAATATTATGTATTTAAAATTAATGCAATATTTTACATTATCAAATTTTATTTTGAACTCTCTGCAACTCCTTCTTTAATGCCTTTTATAACCCAGTCGGCTTTAATGGACATGTTATTATTACGGTCGAAGATACCGAACATATCCGCACCGTTGCCTAACCGGTTGTTGTCCCATACGAAAGTCGAGAATCCGCGTTTGCGTGCCTCAGACACCAATGTCTTGCAGTAATAAGCCATATTCTCCCTCATGCGGTCTACTTCGGAATTTTTGTAATGGGTGGTAATGCCCCATTCACCTATCACCACTCCTAATCCTTTAGAACTCCATTCGTTAGCTACCTTATCGAAGAATTCAATCATGGTTTTCTCGTCACTCTGAGATGCTTCTCCATACTGTTTATATGGCTCGCCCCAGTAATAGCATTCGCCACTGCCGGCATATTCCCACGGATTATAATAATGTAGCTCTACACTCATATAGTCATTGCCATTACCTTCTATATCGGTAGGAATGATGAAGTCACCGTTATACAGACCATAATCGGCATTGCACACATAAGTCTGTACTATAAGATGGCGTTTTGAATTGTTCATGCCTGTGGCTCTCACTATATCGATGAAGGTCTGATTGTAGGCATTCTGCACATCAAGGTTTTCGGCTGTAGGTTTTCCCCAATTATCGGGTATGTGAACTTCGTTGGTTCCGGCAAAAGCTACACGGTAGTCGTACTTGCCAAGCTCACTGGCTATGTTCATCCATAGCAGGGCTAATTTCTGGCAGTTTTCTTCCTTGTTGACATAAAGAGGACGGCTCTCAAGCCATTTTTCATGGTGAACGTTGACAATTACCTTCAGGTCGTAATCCAGACACCAGTCTATAACTTCCTTTATTCTGTTCATCCATGTCTTACTGACAGTCATCGCAGAAGGATTGGTGATGTGACATTGCCATCTTACAGGGATACGTATGGCATTGAATCCGGCATCACGTACTGCCTTTATGGTTTTCTTTGTAACTACCGGGTTACCCCATGCTGTTTCTGCTTTGTCGGCACCGTCTGGGTCGCCTATAGCAACAGATTCACTGTCTTGTCCCAAAGCGGAGCATTCAAATTGGTTACCGAGATTCCATCCGGCAGTAACTTCACTGTTCCATTGCCGGGCTGTCTGTTGAGCGTGACACAGCATTGCAGCAGACATCAGCAATAACAGACAAGAAATTCTAAAATTAGTTTTCATATATTATTATTTATGCGAATCAGGAGTTGAAAATAGCTTCTGATTCAGGTCTTAAAAGTTTATAAATCAGTTAATTACCCCATTGATTTATTATGCAATCTCCTTGAAAATCAGTATATTAGAAGAATAATTCCCGTTATTTCCCAATTATGATTCCCAAGGTGAAAAGGTTAAAACTAATAGGTTTATATATGTATATCTGTGATGTCTATAAGTCTACTCTGCGTTTCTAGTGCCAGAGATTCAGCAACAACTCCAATCCCGAATTTACGGATGAGGAGGTTCTTACATCTATCTGTTCTGTGGTTACTGTCAGAGATATTTCGGCATCAACGAGATACATACTTTCGCCAAGGAGTATCTGTCATCATGGTTCCCAAAACTTCCGTCTTATCAGACATTCTGTGTACGCCTGAATATACTTTCAGAAGCATTTAAAGTATTGGTATTTACTATGATACAATCATTCAAGCCCAAGGATTGCGACTCTCTCATATCCATCGTGGATTCCATGCCGATTGTAACCTGTAAAGGAAAAAACCGGAAAGTGGCAACGGAGATAACATCAAAGGGGTATTGCTCCACCAAGAACATGTACTACTATGGCATGGAACTGCACATGGTAGGACAACGCAGGGAGGGAACGATACCTTTCTCGGAGATGACAGTCCTGACACCGGCTTTGGAAAACGGCCTGACCGTATTCAAAAACGAATGCGCGCCATACCTGTCCGAAAAGACCGTGCTTGGAGATAAGATTTACAGCGACTTCTCTTTCTTTAATGAAAGTAATCCGGTCAAAATGCTTACTCCACATAAAGAGATTAAGGGAGAGCCGGAAGTAATTAAACAGAGGGAGAAAGCCGCCAGAGACCTTTTCTCACAAGTTGTTTCCAAGGTCAGACAGCCTATCGAATCCTTTTTCAACTGGCTGAATGAAAAAACAGAAATTCAAAGAGCGTCTAAACTAAGAGCTACCAAAGGGTTGTTGATACATACCTTTGGGAAGTTGGCTATTGCTCTACTTACATTCGTCAATTTTTAATTTTTGAATCAGGGTGTCAACTCCTGATTCGCATTACTTACTGTTTTCATAGATTTATGAATTTAATAAAACTTATTGTTCCCAAAAAGCAAACCATTTACCTATAGATAAACAGAAACTACCAGGAACACAGAAAACAAAGATTCTCTACACTGCAAATGTAAGTACAAACTATTCACACCAAGGCCTGATATGTATTACACTATATCTCCAATTGTAGATTCAACATTTCATACCCTATTTTTAGACATAAGATACCCCTGCCTGTACGTCTGGAATCCAAATGAATATTATCTTTGCAAATAAAAGATAACAAAAATATTTTACTATTTTTGTTATACGGTTAATTCAGAACAACCATTCCTTTTTTAACCTAATAACGTGATATTAAAGATACATTTAAATGAAAGCACAGATATTGTTCATACTTTGTTTTATATTTAATGTAACAATCGCAAAAGAGCATTATCAATTCCGGCATCTCACAACTTCTGACGGCTTATCTGATAATGAAGTAATAGCTATGCTTAAAGACAACGAAGGCTTTCTTTGGTGTGTGACAAGCAGTGCCATAAACCGTTTTGATGGATACAATGTAAAGCAATATTTAAAAACTGAAGATGGAACAAATTTATCAACTTCTGTCAGTCAGATTTTAATTGATAAAGATAATAATATCTGGATAGAACGTTTTGGCTATTACTTCACATACAATAGGGAAAGAGACTTATTTGTCAATGCACAACCCTTACTTCAAAAATATCAATTGCACAGCGGCGCAAATCTACAAACAATTATTACTGACGACCACAATAATTTATGGTCATACAACGGGGAAACAATGAAAGTATATTCTTTCAGCACCCAACAATCTCACACTATAGAAGATTTACCTGAAAACATAACTTTTTTCAGCGTAAAAAAAGACAAACTATTTTATATCGACGGGAATAACAACTTTCATATAACAGATCTATTACATAAGCATACAAATGTTATTATCCCATTAAATGAGGTATTGGGTACAGAAAAATTTTTAAGTTATAAATTTTACGTAGACGACAACCTGGACATCTGGATATATAGTTCCAACACAGAAGGACTTTGGCTGTTCTCTCAAAGTACAAATAACACTTGGAAGTTAAACACAATAGGAAAAAATACCCTTCTCCTAAAAAATAAGGTCATCAGTATTTGTGAAGATAATTCTCATAAGATATGGATTGGATTAGAATATGATGGTATCAGCATTTATGATAAAGAAAAACAACAATACACCCATATTTCACAAAATCTATCCCCTTACTCATTAGGAAGCAACAAAGTATGGTGTTTCTACTATGATGATGAAAACACAATGTGGGTAGGAACAATGCGAAATGGAATATCCTACTACAACTCACACTTCTTCTCTTTCTCCAAAACCATGCTGCCTTCCACTTACGACATTTCATGCCAAGTGGAAGACCGTGAACATAATTTATGGATTGGTACAGATGGGGATGGAATTTATAAAGTAGATCCTAATGGGAATATTACGACTTTCAAAAAAGAGCAAAAAAATTCATTTAGCAACAAGATTATCTGCATGCACGTGGATGCCCAAAACAGAATATGGATTGGCACCTATCTGGATGGATTCGGTTATTATCAGAATAATTGTTTCCATCAACAACCTTTTTCTGATAAATTTCCAAGGAATCCTATCAACAACAGCATATGGAGTATCACTGAAGATAACAAAGGAAATCTCTATTTAGGCAACTTGAAATGTGGCTTGCATATATTTAATCCTGAAACAGGATATTTTCATACATTTACTCCACAAAATTCCAATCTTTTGGATGCGCATGTAATGAATGTATTTTTCGACAAGAAGCGCTCTGTATACATGGCAACGTGCAATGGCACCCACGTCTTAAATACAGAAAATCATGAAATAAAAAGTATACGCCATAACTCTAAAAGGTCACAATTCATTCAAGATACAATCCAGAACAATGTCTACATGGATAGCCGAAATCTTTTATGGATGGGGGGAAGAGAAGGGCTGACGGTATTCGACATGCGTCTTGATACAATTTACTATTTGAATAAAAGCCATAGACTGGAAGGAAATCTTGTACGAGGTATCACCGAAGATAACAATCAAAACATCTGGGTAGTAACTACAGATGGAGTTACTAAGATAGAGATACAAGTAGATCAGCATAGACATGGATATACATTTCATTGTCTCCCCTACGCTAAAAACGATGGATTACAAACTTCCGATTTCGTACATAACTCTATCTACAAATTACAAAACGGCCATATAATAGTAGGAGGAAATGGAGGATATTACGATATTAATCCTAACACAAAATACTACAAGAATATATCCAGGGTCATATTTACAGAATTAAAAGTCCTGGACACAACTATTAATGTAGATTCCCTATATAGTCATCACAAAATATTAAGCCAAAATATTGAACTTACGGACAAAATAACGCTCAAGTACAATCAAAATACTTTTAAATTAAGTTTCTCAACCATGGATTACGTACGTACCCATGACATTCGGTTTTCCTATCGGTTAAGCGGGACGAGCGACCAATGGATTTCACTCGAAAGCAACTATATTGCTTTCAACAATATGGCTCCCGGAACGTACGAGCTGGAAGTCAGAGCCACCAACTCTGGAGGATTGTGGAGTAATCCTTCCACACTTCTCATCCATATCGAACCTCCTATATGGTTAAGTATTTATGCCAAGGCATTATATTTACTCCTGATTATCACACTATTTTCCTATGCCTTGTATCGAAAAGAGCAAAAACACAAACGAAGAATGCAATATAAGGAAATGGAGTTTGAAGCTAAAAAGCAACATGAGATAGATGAAATGAAACTAAACTTTTTTACTCATCTAAGTCATGATTTCCGTACCCCGTTATCCTTAATCATAGCTCCTTTAGAAGAGGTTCTCAAGACTCATCAGAGCGAAGATATAAAACCAAACTTGAATATTATTCATAAAAATGCTTTGGCGCTTCTGAATCTGGTGAACCAAATATTGGATTTCCGTAAAATTGAAATACAGGAAATGAAACTGCATCCAGAAAAAGGAGATTACATTGAGTTCATAGATGATATTATCAATCATTTCTCTGTATATGCAACTACTTACCAAATCACTCTGACCTTCGAAAAGGAGATTGACACCCTATCTATGGCCTTCGATAAAGATAAAATGCATAAGATATTTATGAATCTTCTGTCCAATGCCATAAAATATGCAGGTACTCCCGGCAAAATCACAGTAAAAGTATGGACTGAAGACGAGAAGGTTTTTGCAAGTGTAGCCGACAACGGAAAAGGAATAGAAGATAGTGAGAAGTGCAAGGTTTTCGATGTTTTTTATCAAATAGCTGATGAAAAATCATCGTATGGAAGTGGCATAGGACTGCATATTGTAAAAGAGCTTCTCTCTTTACATCATGGAGACATACATATAGAAGACAACCTGCCAACAGGTGCTAAATTTATATTTTATATCCCTATCACTCCTATGGTACAAACTGTGGAAGAGGACTTTCATATCCAACCGACTGAAGCAGAAATAGTATCACAATCGGACGAGAGAGTTGAAAATCTGGAGCAAAACACCTTGCTTATTGTGGAAGACAACCAAGATTTACGCCTATTCTTATCTGATTCTCTAAAAAAGGAATATCATGTTCTTTCTGCGGTCGACGGACTACATGCATTATCTATTCTCAAGAAAGAGCATATTGATATGGTTATTACGGATATTATGATGCCTAATATGGATGGAATTGAACTATGCCATGCCATAAAAAGTGACATCAAAATTTCACACATACCAGTTATCATGCTGACAGCTAAAAATGATATTGAACATATAAAGAAAGGACTAACTGAAGGAGCAGACGATTATATTGCCAAACCCTTCAACCTGGATATTTTAAAACTTCGCATCAATAAAATACTTAAATGGAAACAGGAATGCCATAAGAAATTCTCAATTGCAGACATACCAGTGAGTGACATCACCTCAAGTTCATTGGACGAATCGTTCATTCAAAAGGTCATCAAGACCGTGGAAGAACACATTGAGAATCCCCAATTTTCGGTAGAAGAATTAAGCAGCATCATCGGTATGAGCAGAAGCAACTTATACAATAAACTCATGTCCATAACAGGAAGCTCTCCAAGTGAATTCATACGTATTATACGACTTAAAAGAAGTCTGAAACTGCTGGAGAAAACCCAAATGACAATTGCAGAAGTTGCTTATAAGGTAGGATTTAACACTCCTAAAATCTTTACACACTATTTCAAGGAAGAATATAAAATGACTCCTACAGAATACCGGAAACAAAAGGAACAGTCTCCCCAATCATAAATATCCAGTCAAGAAATTCACACCCCCAAAAAACGCCGAAGAGTTTTGAAGTAAACGCCTTTGCGTTTTACTTCAAACGTACTTGTGTTTTACCTCAAACGTAAAGGCGTTTGCTTTCAAACGCACTTGCGTTTTTGGAGACACTTACTAAAGAATTTTAAGAATCTAATAATCAAGAAATTACCGACCAGTTCACATTCTTCTTACGAAGCTCTTTCAGCTGCTGCCAGACAATTTGATTTTCCGGTTTCATACCTTCGGGGTCATCATCCAGCAGCCGCTCGGCTATTTCACGGACATACTGCAACAGCTGTCCGTCTTTGGCAATATCCGCAATCTTCAAATCAAAGGCTACCCCGCTCTGCTGGGTACCTTCCAAATCGCCGGGACCACGTAGTTTCAGGTCGGCTTCGGCAATTTCAAAACCGTCATTGGTCTGCACCATGATTTCAATGCGCTTACGAGTTTCTTCCGTCAATTTGTATCCGGTCACTAAAATACAATAAGACTGGTCGGCACCCCGACCTACTCGCCCACGCAACTGGTGGAGCTGGGAAAGTCCGAAGCGTTCGGCATTCTCAATAGCCATCACCGAGGCATTAGGTACATTCACGCCGACTTCTATCACGGTCGTGGCCACCATAATCTGGGTTTCGTTGGCCAAGAAACGCTGCATTTCTTCTTCTTTCTCGGCCGGTTTCATCTTGCCATGCACCTTGCTGACCTTGTACTCAGGAAACTCCTCGCAGACGTGCATGTAACCCTCTTCCAGGTTCTTGATGTCCATCTTTTCGCTCTCCTGTATCAACGGATACACGATGTATACCTGACGGCCTTCCTGAATCTGTTTCCGCATGAATTCGTACATACTTTTCCGACGGTTGTCAAACTGATGAATGGTCTGAATAGGCTTTCGGCCAGGAGGCAACTCATCAATGACCGACACATCCAAATCGCCATACAAAGTCATGGCCAGCGTACGGGGAATCGGAGTGGCTGTCATAACCAGTACATGAGGAGGACGGGTATTCTTAGCCCACAACTTGGCTCGCTGGGCCACTCCAAAACGGTGTTGTTCATCAATCACAACCAGTCCCAAAGAAGAGAAGTTGACGGTATCTTCAATCACAGCATGCGTACCAATCAAGATATGCACATCCCCTGTTAATAAGTCGCGGAGAATCGTTTCACGGCGTTTACCTTTCACGTTGCCGGTCAACAGCTCCACCCGCACGGGCATCCCATTCAGAAAGCGACGGATGGTTTCATAATGCTGTGTGGCAAGAATTTCCGTCGGAGCCATCATGCAGGCCTGGAATCCGTTATCCAAGGCTATCAGCATGGTCATCAAGGCTACTAATGTTTTTCCACTACCCACATCGCCCTGCAACAGACGGTTCATCTGTCGTCCGCTGCCCATGTCACGACGCATTTCCTTGATTACACGTTTCTGTGCCCCCGTCAACTGGAAAGGCAGGTGATGTGCATAAAAGGTATTGAAAATTTCACCCACCCGTTCAAATACCAGTCCACGGAATTTGTTGCGACGTTCTTTGGTATAACGGAGAATATTGAGCTGTACGTAAAACAGTTCCTCAAATTTCAAGCGATACTGTGCCTTACGAAGAAGTTCCGGATTCTGCGGGAAATGAATATTATACAACGCATCGGTCAGGGGCATCAACTGATGTGCCGCGATTAAAGAGGGACTTAGCGTTTCCTCAAAGCTGTCCTTCTGCAAGGCCTGAAAAAGATTTTTCATCAGCTTTTCCAGCGCATGAGAATTCAGGCTGGTACGCTTCATCTTTTCCGTAGTGTTGTAATAAGGCTGAAGCCCCATGGTGGAAAGAGTCAGTTCCTGTGCCGGATCAATATCAGGATGAGCCACGTTGATGCGTCCGTTGAAAACCGTGGGCTTACCGAACACGATGTATTCTTCGTTGGCTTTGTACTTTCCGGTGATATACTTCAACCCTTGAAACCACACTAAATCCACCACTCCCGTGCCATCGGAGAAATGTCCTACCAACCGGCGCTGACGGCCTTCTCCGAACATTTCAAAACTCAGAATCCGTCCGCGCAACTGAATGTAAGGCATATTGCCGTCTATCTCATGGATGTAATACAGACGACTACGGTCCACATACTTGTATGGGAAATAATACAACAGGTCGCGTAAGGAATAGATGTTCAATTCCTTATTCAGTATGGCCGCCCGCTGCGGCCCTACCCCTGGCAAATATTTCACATCGCGTGTGGATAAGTCAAACATTAGTCGTCAATAAGAGATTCTGCTACTTTCAAGTCAAAGGGTGTGGTGAGTTTGATGTTCTCCCGATTGCCGGATACCAGATGTACCGGCTGTCCCAATGCTTCCACCACCGAAGCATCGTCGGTAAAGAAGGGCTTGTAGTCCTGGGCATAGGCTCGTTTCAACAACTCCACAGTGAAGACTTGAGGAGTCTGCACCAACTTGTAGTCATTACGTGATACAGTCTCACTTCCTCCTTCGGGCAACAAATGACGGACTGTTTCCACTACATCTGTTACCGGAACCACAGCCTGCAAAGTGGCTACCTGTGCATAACAATTCGCAATGACTTCGGCAGAAACGAAAGGACGTACCCCGTCGTGCACACCGACCACACCGTCTTCTTCCACCAATGCCAGTCCGTTCTTCACGGAATGAAAACGCGTTTCTCCACCTGCCGCAATACGGTAAGGCAACGTAAAACCGTATTCAGCACAAAGGTGCTCCCAGTAGGAACGCTGTTCCACCGGAAGCACCACAATCAGTTCAATGTTCGGGTCACAGGCATGAAAAGTCTCCAGCGTACGCATCAATACCGGTTTTCCTTTTACCGGAATGAATTGTTTGGGAATCTCTCCCCCCATACGCAGGCCTTTTCCTCCCGCTACCACTATCACATATTTCTTCATTAAGCCAGCAACATTCCTTTTTTCACTTCGAGTGCTTTTTCTGCTCCTGCAAATTTCTCCAGGATAGTAAAGCCAAAGGCAGGTGCGGCACCCGGACCTTTACCCAAAATGAAGTTGTCGACTACTTCTACCATATTTCCTGTATATTCTGCTCCTTCCAGGAACTTGTCGAAGCCCGGATAGCAGGTAGCTTTCTTGCCTTTCAGCAAACCGCGCTTGCCATATACCATCGGAGCGGCACAAATAGCAGCCAACGGTTTTCCGGCAGCCGCAAAGCTCATAATCAGTTTGTCCAGTCCGGCATGTGCATCCAAGTTAGTAGCCCCCGGCAGTCCACCAGGAAGAACAATCATTTCCACATCTTCCTCCTTCAGTTCTTCGAACAACAAATCAGCCACAATGGGTACCTGATGAGAACTGATGACCGTCTTGTTTCCAGTGACAGACACCGTTTTTACGTTCAATCCGCCTCTACGCATAATATCCAACGGGAACATGGCTTCCATTTCCTCGAAACCTTCAGCCAAAAAGATACAAACTGCTTTCATAAATCTATTATTTAGAATTAAAAGTTTTATTTCAACTTAAAGTAGTACGTAATGGTACCGCTCTGATTATTCACTCCATCCACCGCATTAAAGCGTGCTTTTCGAGCCGCCTCTTCCGCCGCTCTTCGCAATGCCGGATTCACCGTGTTCGTCCGTTTGTTAATGCTAGTACTGATGACCTGTCCGGCTGGATTCACCACAATGGTTACAACCACACGTCCTTCATCCTGCACATTATAAACGGGTACAGGAAGTTTTCCACCTCCTAAAGTTCGCCCATTCAGGTCGAATGTGCCATAGCCACCTACACCGCTCGTCTTTCCCGTAGAAGAGTTGCCCGTAGGACTACCCTGCAGTCCGGCTCCGGCAGCATTTCCTTTGCTTCCCATCTGAGAACCTTTTCCAAATGCCCCGGCAATAGCATTGGCCGCAGCCTGAGCGGCCGCTTTTTCCGCTTCCGCCCGTTTTTCAGCCTCTGTTTTCTCCTTCGGCTTATTCACCTTCTGCGTTTCAGTTTTTACCGGTGTCTTTTTAGGTTGTTCCTTCTTCGTCTCCGTTTTAGGTTTTTCTTTCTTCACCTGCAAAGAAGGTTCATCCTGCTGCGTAATCATGGGCTGTTCTACCTCTGGCTCCACTGCAGCTTCCGGTGCAGAAGAAGGAACTTCCGACGGCATGACATCCACCTCGGTCATCGTATAAGGGTCGGCATCACCTGCAGCCAGTTCCGTATTGCCTAACATGACGGGTACACCGCCTTCCTCCTGTTCTGCCGGAACGGTCAGCTTCAGAAGAAACAGCAACAGCAGCACCAGCACGTGCAAAGCCACCGTACATACAATTCCGATTACCTTATTTTTTTTCAACGTTACTCTGCTTTTTAGTTTTTATCCGGACGGCGAGTCGCCAGGACCATCTTAAAATGATTCTCGTTCGCAATATTCAGCACCCGCACGATTTCCCGATAAGGAATCGATTCATCGGCATATAATGCCACATACATTTCCGGTTCTTTCCGGGCACACTCCTGAAGAAAGGCGGTCACTTCATCAATGGCCAGCGGCATTTCATCTTCGTTGCCAAAAGCCCCGTAATAATTCAGGTCCTTATCTATAATCACCCGTGCCATAGGTTTAGCCGAAGTCTGCTCCGAACCTTGCGGCAGAAGCACCTTGATGGCATTCGGCGATACCATGGTAGAAGTAATCATAAAAAATATCAGCAGCAGGAAAATCAAGTCGGTCATAGACGACATGCTGAAGCTGGGTGATATTTTCTGTCTTCTCTTTAAAGCCATACGCGATTATTTTTCAGTCGGTTCATTCAGCAAGTCCATGAAAGCCAACGTACGTGCTTCCATCTGACTTACTACCTTATCTACACGATACACCAGATGATTATAGGCAAACATCGTAGCAATACCTACTACCAGTCCGCCCACTGTAGTAATCATAGCCTCATAAATACCACTTGACAAAAGGGTAATATCAATGTTGTTTCCGGCATTGGCCATATTCCAGAAGGCACGTACCATACCGGTTACCGTACCCAAGAATCCCAACATCGGCGCCCCACTTGAAATGGTAGCCATGATAGACAAGCCATTTTCCAACTTGGCCACTTCAATATTTCCGGTATTTTCAATGGCAGCCTGCACATCGGCAACCGGACGTCCCATACGAGTAATACCCTTCTCAATCATACGTGCAGAAGGAGTGTTCGTAATGCGGCAATAGTTGATAGCCGATTTGATTTCTCCCGATTTGATATAATCACGAATACGGTCCATAAACAAAGGATCATCCTTTCCAGCCTTGCGGATAGCCACCGCGCGTTCAAAGAAAATATAAAAAGCAATTACCGACATCAAAGCCAGTACGATCATAATCCAGCCTCCTTTGCAGGCCATATCCCAAAGATTCATCTGCGGTTCACCCGAAGCAACCGGAGTCAACACCGGATTTGCTCCGGCCATTGTATCGGCTACAGCTTGTGCGGCAGCCAGTAAAGTTAATGTCATCATAATTTAACGAAGGCAATTTTTATATTCTTCAATGGTTTTCTTTAATCCTAAATAAAGTGCATCACAAATCAGTGCGTGACCAATAGAAACTTCATCCAGCCAAGGGATATTATCATGGAAATACTTCAAGTTCACCAGACTCAAATCATGTCCGGCATTCAATCCCATTCCCAGTTTATGTACTCTCTCGGCAGCTTCTACAAAAGGAGCTACGGCTGCTTCCGGATTCTTGGGATAGAGTGATGCATAAGGTTCCGTGTACAATTCCACACGGTCGGCTCCTGTCTTTGCCGCATACTCAATCAGTTCCAGGTCTGTACCTACAAAAATAGAGGTACGTATGCCTGCTTCACCGAACGTATCCATCAATTCTGTCAGGAAAGCCTGATGCGTTTTGGTGTCCCATCCACAATTCGAAGTAATCTGGTCAGGAGCATCCGGCACCAAAGTCACCTGTGTAGGTTTTACTCTCAGTACCAGGTCAATAAATTCTTTCGAAGGATATCCTTCGATATTGAACTCAGTCTTCAACACCGGGCGCAAGGCATATACATCCGCATACCGGATATGACGTTCATCCAGACGTGGGTGAACCGTGATACCTTCCGCCCCGAACTGCTCGCAGTCCAGCGCTACTTTCTCTACATCAGGATTGTTTCCACCTCGTGCATTACGAAGCGTAGCCACCTTATTTATATTCACACTTAATTTAGTCATATTTCATGAATTTCGTTATCTTTTAAGAAGACAGGAGACGGCTCGGCATAGTCCTATCGAAAAACTTTGTTTTTCGTTTGTCTCTGCTCTCGCCTTTCACTATCTTTGCATCAACAACGTGCAAAGTTAGCAGGTTTTACGAGAAACTTGACATGTTTATTCTTAAAAAGATTGATAAAAAAGACACATTCTATGCAGCGGAAGATGAAATTCGCCCTCTTTGGAAATACGTATCAGGAGCATAAATCGGCTCATGTAACCCATCTGCTGGAAATCCTCCGGCGCAAGGAGGCACACATCTGTATCCATCGTGAGTTTTATGAGTTCCTTCGCCTGCACACAAACGCAGATTTAACCAATTTAGAGATTTTCAACGGTCATGACTTTACCGCCGACATGGCACTCAGTGTGGGAGGAGACGGTACGTTTCTGAAAACAGCCAGCCTGGTTGGCAACAAGGAAATTCCCATACTAGGTATCAATACCGGACGACTGGGGTTCCTGGCCGATATTTCACCCAACCAGATGGAGGAAACCTTCGACGAGATTTATCAGGGAATGTATCTGGCAGAACCACGAAGGGTGCTGAAACTCACCTGCAACGGTCAGGTACTGAAAGGTTATCCTTACGGGCTGAATGAAATCGCCATTCTGAAGCGAGACAGTTCTTCCATGATTACCATCCGTGCCTATATCAACGGAGAGCTGTTGAATGTGTATCAGGCAGACGGCCTGATTGTGGCCACCCCTACCGGTTCTACAGGCTACTCCCTCAGCGTAGGCGGTCCGATTTTAGTGCCTCAGAGCGGTACCATCAGCCTGACTCCCGTAGCTCCACACAGTTTAAACGTACGCCCCATTGTCATTCGTGACGAGTGGGAAGTCACACTGGAAGTAGAAAGTCGCAGTCATAATTTTCTGATTGCCATCGATGGCCGGAGTGAGACCTTCCGTGAAGGTACCCGACTCACTATTCGGAGGGGAGAATACTTCATCCGTATCGTCAAGCGCTGCCACCACTCTTTCTTCAATACCTTACGCGAGAAAATGATGTGGGGAGCCGATTCGCGCAACTAACTATCCATCATACAAATACACAAAAAGCCGGAGCGTTCAACTGTCACTCCGGCTTTTTATGTATGTATACCTTACAGTATCCTATTTGGAAAGCTGCACATCATAGCTCTTTCCTTCACGGCAAGTAAACTGCAATACGGTGTGTTTCTTGTCCGATTCCAATACCTTCACGGCAGGATGAGATGCCACATTCCATTTCCCCTTCAAAGTGATAGTCACCGGAATCTCCTTACTCTCATCATCAATCCACGGACGAGAATAAATACTGCGTTCAATGCGTTTGCCATTTTCATCAAAGGCCTCATCACTCGGACCGCGATAGAAAGCCATATCCGGCTGTGCTACGGTCAATACCAGTTTTTTCTTGTCCACCTGCTTTACCATAGCCAGACAAGAAGTATCCGCCTTCTCAATGAAATCACCTGGCAAGGCCTTCTGTGGAGTTTCAAAAAGCACGTATGAAGTCAAGTGTTCTGCACTGGAAGTCACAATATGCGCATTCCGGTCTTTCTGCAACACCTGATAAGTCGGCTGTTTGGCAAACTGTGTCAAACCCTGCTCATCAGTCTGCGGCAACACCGCATATTCATACGAAGCCCCCTGAGGTGCTTTTCCGTGATTGAATACTAAAGACACCCAATCACCGGAAGTCGGTTTCACACTACGTTCACCGACTGTTACCTGAGGGAAGTTCTTTTCAAACTGTACATTTCCCGGTACATAATACCCCACTCCATTAGGAGCCAGATACGTATGTCCGTTATCCTTCCAGTTGTCCCAATATGCTTTTTCTTCCGGCGTAATGGCAGCCAGCTGGAATACAGTGGTTTCTGTTGGATAATCCTGATTAACGTTCTCAATGTCAGAACCAAGGGCTACGATGGTATTTCCAAAGAAATGATACGAAATCCGCGCACGGTGCGATCCGTTGTACTTATCATGTTCGTGCAACTTCATACCAAAATTACCATTCTCACGTTCTTGAGAAAGTCCTCCGGCAAACGCCTCATCAGAATACAGCATTTCTTCCATTCCGGAAAAAGCATCCACATTCAGCACTTTCGCACGCAACTGGTCAAAAGGCAGATGAATGGAAGTAGCACCCGGAATCCGGTTCCAGTCGAATCCGTTTTCTTGCCAGCCGCTCGTTGTAAAGGTTACTCTTTCTCCCGGCTGAGCAGTCAGCACCTGCATGCTGCCATAACCCAAGTATCGTCCATAAAAATTGGCATCCAGGTAATGCTCTGCATCCCATAAGTAACGTGAATGACCACGTACCACTGCCGCCCAGTTGTTCCGTCGCTGTACAGACACACAACCATATCCCAACGCTAAATTTCCCTGCGGGTCTTTTTCAGGAGTAAAGCCTGCCTTCAGCAGTTTCTTCTCCAGTTTGCGTTCCAGTCCGGCCGGTGCCTGCGGCAAATAATCCGGTTCATTGACACCCGGTTTTGCCGGTTCTCTTACCAGACGCAGATAAGCAGCAGCCATATCGGCATCATACTTTTCTTTTCCGTCAGGAGTTCCAGAGATAGCCATCATGGCATACTGTACCGGAATCAGCTTTCCTTTTCCATTGGGGTGACGTCCCGACATTGACAGCGGGAACTGTTGCTGGTTACAATAGAAACGCATGGTCAGCAACACATCCTTTACAGTCTGATGAGCCAGTTCAGATACCGCAAAAGTTGTTCCGCTCATCAGATAAATCATGTTAGTTGCCCCGTCTAGACCTCCAACCGCATACGCAGGATAGTTATTACGGTGATGGAAAGCAGCCCCGTCACTCTTGAAGGCACCTGCCAATCCCGGAGCCGGACGGCATCCGTAGTCAATCCAGCGCGAGAAGGCACGCAAGTAACGAAGTTTTTCCGGTGTATCCTCCATCATCAGAATGCTGGCAATACGTCCGGAAGTCTGCGTGTTAAAGGAATCCATGTCAATACCGTTTCCGGTCGGCTTTGGATATACCTCATTCGTAATGGCATACCAGCGCATGGTAGCTTCCGCTTCCGCCAGACGATTTTCTTCACGCAGCACATCCTTCATCAGGAAATAAGAAAGATACAAACTGCGTACGCTATATCCATAATGATGTATATTCCCCCAGCAGCTGCCATAAGCTACTCCCTGGTCGGTAATATGGTCGTACATAGCCATGAATTTCTGGCGCATTTCCTGTTTCACCTGTGCGTCCTGCGCGTTGTGATATGCCACGGCAATGGTTTTCATCAGGTCGAAATAGGCCTTCATTTCCATGCCCAGTTTCGTAAACATATCCTTGTTCCAATGAGGAATCATACGCTCGTATGCTTCCGACTGACGTACCATAAAAATAGGCAGTCCGCTCACTTTACCATTTTTATATACAATCTTATAGGCATCATACTTCCGGCGAATTTTGTCTATCTGCTTTTGAGACAATTTACCCGGTGTATAAATCAAATCCCGGTAGCGCTTTTCCATCAGGTGCATATCCTGAAGCTCTTTTTCTGAAACCGGTTTCAAAGGTAAATCTGATTTCCACAATGAATGCGGATAAATCACCAGCCAGTGATTGGTCGTTCCTTTATGTACAAAAGGCACCTGTACATCGGCAGCCTGCTGACGCGCATCTACCTTGCTGGCCGGAATCAGATGATCGATAAAAAGTTCCCCTTCTATATCCGGTGCCAATACACGTAACTCATTCATACCTTCTTCCGGTGTACCTTCCATATCGCGTTCATAGCAAACCCATGCCGCGCGCCATCCGGTGAAGTTTATGCCGAAGGGAAAAGATGTACATACCTTTCCATCCTTCAAAAATTGAAAGGTTATTTTCTTATCTACTGCCTTCTCGTTATACACCCATACAATAAAAGCCGACAGATACGTATCTTTTCCCGTCGGGTCTTTGGCTTCAAACTTCAAATCCTTTTTCAGGGAAAGGACAGCCCCCGGTTTATACGTCCAACGCAGGGAACGACTTCCATCTTTATAGTGTTCATCACTAAGAGATAAAGTCGACCCTGCGCCGGAGAGTTCCTGCGGTACAGCTTCTTCAAAAGAGAGCAACCGCTCGTGCTTTACGACCTGTGCTGTCAACTCACCAGAAATCGCAAAGAAACTTAATACAGATGCCAGATTAATAAAAAATTTTCCTTTCATTTGCACCGTTCTATATAAAATTTAAGTATAGATGCAAAGATAGTATTTTTTATCATTTAATTATTGTCTTTTTGACGGATTTCCACACGGCGGATTTTTCCACTGATGGTTTTCGGCAGTTCATCCACAAACTCAATGACACGCGGATACTTGTAAGGAGCTGTCACCCGTTTCACGTGGTCCTGCAATTCCTTGATCAGTTCCGGTCCGGCCTTCTGCTTGTAGTCCTTTGCCAATACGATAGTGGCCTTTACCACCTGACCGCGGATTTCATCGGGCACACCGGTAATGGCACATTCCACAACTGCCGGATGCGTCATCAAAGCACTTTCCACTTCAAACGGGCCGATACGGTAGCCGGAGCTCTTGATGACATCGTCGGCACGTCCTACGAACCAGTAATAACCGTCTTCGTCACGCCAAGCCACATCGCCCGTGTAATAGATACCATCGTGCCAAGCCTCACGTGTAAGTTCAGCATCACGATAATATTCCTTGAACAAGCCAAGCGGTTTACCTTTATCCGTACGTACCACAATCTGTCCCTGTTCTCCATCTTCTGCCGAACGACCGTCCGGTTTCAACAAGTCAATGTCATACTGCGGATTAGGCACGCCCATACTTCCCGGTTTCGGTTCCATCCAAGGGAAAGTAGCCAGTGTCAACGCCGTTTCCGTCTGTCCGAATCCTTCCATCAGACGGATGCCCGTAATACGCTTGAAAGTCTCATATACAGAATAGTTCAACGCCTCGCCCGCCGTCGTGCAATATTCCAGTGAAGACAAATCATATTTCGACAAGTCTTCCCGAATCAGGAAACGATAAATCGTAGGAGGTGCACACAGTGAAGTAATGTGATAATCATGAATCTTTTGCAGAATATCTGCCGGCGTAAACTTCTCATGGTCATATACAAAGATATTGGCACCGGCAATCATCTGTCCGTACAGCTTTCCCCACACTGCCTTTCCCCATCCGGTATCTGCAATGGTCAGGTGCAGACTGTTTTCATGCAGATTGTGCCAGAAGCATCCGGTAGCAATATGTCCGAGCGGATAAGTAAAGTCGTGTGCCACCATCTTCGGTTCCCCGGTAGTTCCCGAAGTAAAGTACATCAGTGAAATATCCTCGTTGGTATTCACATGTTCCGGACGTACAAAAGGAGCGGCAGCTTCCATACCCTTATGGAAATCTTCAAAGCCTTCCGGATATTCCGGACCGACACTCACCAGGCGTTCTACCGTAGGAGAATCAGGCATGGCCGCCAGAATATGTTCTGTGATGACCGGTTCACCGGCAGCCACAATCATCTTGATACCGGCAGCCTGACAACGATACACAATATCTTTCTTTGTCAGCAAGTGTGTAGCCGGGATGACCACTGCTCCCAACTTGTGCAGAGCAATGATAGAGAACCAGAATTCATACCGGCGTTTCAAAATCAGCATGACCTTATCTCCATGACCTATTCCCAGGCTCTGGAAATAGGAGGCGGTCATATCGGTATATTTCTTCAAGTCCGCATACGTAAACTGTATATGTTCTCCTTTGTCGTTTGTCCACAGCAACGCATTTTTATCGGGCTGTTCAGCCGCCCAGGCATCTACCACATCATAACCGAAATTAAAATTTTCCGGCACCTTCACTTTAAAATTCGCAATGAAATCCTCTTGTGAGGTAAAGTGAGTCTGTTCAACAAATCTTTCTAACATATTTCTTTCAAAAATTAATTACTACATAACGATGGCAAGGAATTTCACTGCTTTCCCGTCGAGGGCTTTCATTCCGTGAGGCAGTGAAGAATCAAAATAAAGGCTGTCTCCCTGCTCTAAAATCAAATCTTTTCCGTTTATGCTCAACAGCATCCGACCTTCAATCACGAGATTGAATTCCTGTCCGTAGTGCGTATTATAATAGATAGGTGTATCCTCCGGCTTAGGCTCTACCGTTACCAGGAAAGGATCGGCCTTGCGGTTCCGAAAACCTGAAGCCAGCGACTGGTATTTATAGGCCTTCGTACGCTCTACCGAAATACCGGTTCCCCAGCGTGTCAGGAAATAGGCATTCATTTTAGGTTCTTCCCCGAACATCAGCACATCAAGCGGTACGTTGCACTTCCGTCCTATCTGCTGCAACGTACTGACCGCAATGTCACACTCGCCCGACTCAATCTGCTTATATTGTTCCACCGGCAATCCACATTGTCCGGCCATGTCCTCTACGCTCAAATCCAGCGCATCGCGCAGCCCGCGGATACGTTCTCCTATTTGTCTTATTTGTTCGTCCATAGTGCAATTTTTTAGTTATTCGCTCAAAATTACGAAAGATTATGAAAAACCAAGAAAAATATTTCGAACTTTGTAACCGAAAATTTTAAAACCATGATCAGACAGGATTACATCATACGCATGATTCAGGAAATATTTGCCGCAATAGCCAACCTGATTCTCCGCCGGAAGCACATCAGCAAGTCGGACTGGGAGGAGTATGAAAGTACGGCACGACAAGTACTGGACGTCACTCCCCAGCAGCTGGAAGAAATGGACGGACAAACCATACTGGAAAAATACAGCCAGGAAAAAGACGGAATGGAGAAGACTGAATTAGCTGCCATGATGTTGCTGAAAATGGCAGAAGACACCGAAAACCTCGTGCCTAAAGCCCGACTTCGCCAGGAAGGGCTCTACCTGCTGAAATACGTGCAGGAACATGGAAATACCTATTCCTTGCCACGCAACCTGCTGATTCAATTTTTGGAATCCAAAAACTGATGCCCTCCAACAGAATAAAACGAACCTGCTAACCATGAATACACTGAAAATAGCTTATATCGGTATGGGATACCGGGGAAAGCAACTGCTTGCCCTGACCCGCCACATTCCTTATTTCCAGGTGACTGCCATTGCCGACCCGGAAGCCCGGGAAGCCGACTACGACGTGCCTTGCTACAACCAGGGAGGAGATGATTATCAAAGAATGATTACCCTTCATGCCCCGCAACTGGTTTTCATTGCTTCTCCATGGCAGTTGCACGTAACCCATGCCCTGTACTGTATACAACACGGCTGCCATGTGGCACTGGAAATCAAAGGGGGACTTTACCTGCATGAGTACCAGCCGCTGATTGAAGCGGCAGAAGCCGGAAAGAAAAAAATCTTTCCGCTGGAGAATACGCTTTTCCGGCAGGAAATTCTGGCTATGCACAACCTGGTCCGTGCCGGTGAATTAGGTGAAGTGGTATACATGCGAGGAGGTTACCGTCACGACTTGCGCAATCTTCTATTGGACGACCAAGGTAATCTGGGCAACCGGAAAAAGACGGAAAGCATCTGGCGAAGCAAATTCTACCAGCAGGAAAATGGCGACCTTTATCCTACTCACGGACTGGCTCCTCTCTGCCTCATCGCCGGCATTCCCCGCAAAGACCGTTTTGTACGCCTGACCACCTTTTCTTCCAAACCCGCAGGCCTATACCAGCGTATCCGTGAATTAGGAGGAACTCCTCATGTGCCTGTCACTCAGGGAGACGTAACCGTCACCCAACTGGAGACGGCTTCCGGAACCTTGGTTTCTTTGACCCACGATACCACTCTTCCCCGCCCCAGAAGCCTGGACTTCGAAATACAAGGCACCAAAGGAATCTGGCAGGGAGACCAGCGACGCATTTACCTGGAAGGAAAAAGTCCGCACGAAACATGGGAGGCAGATACCGCTTACCTGCAAAAATACGAGCACCTCTATTGGCAACAGTGGGGAGAAGAAGCGTTGCGTATCGACACGCACCATGAAGGTATGGACTACATCATGCTCAAAGCATTAGAAGCCGAAATGAAACAGGAGATATCCTACCCGGCCGATATACACGACCTGGCTCTTTGGACTTCGGTTACCCCTCTGTCCATACAGTCCGTGGCAGAACAACGCACCGTACCGATGGAGTAAGCCATCCCGGTTTATTCCAAATACAGATAATCGTAATGTACCAGCGGTTTCTGCCCGTGCTGTCCCACCATGGAAAGTGCTTCTGCCGAGTCGGCTGATACACGGCCTACTCCAATCTGCCGTCCCTGCTCGTCCATCACGCGCACAAGGTCATCTTTCTCAAAATCCCCTACAACCCGCGTCACTCCCACCGGAAGGATGCTGGTAGCCTTCACTCCTCTGACGGCCTCTACTGCCTGACGGTTCAGATGAAGTTCCCCTTTGGCAAAGCCTTCACTGTGCGCAATCCACTTCTTCATGCTCGACACTCCCTCCATAGCTGGGAGGAAACGGGTACAGACAGTCGTATCCGGATGACACAACAAATCCGACAGGATATTCTCTTTCTTGCCATTGGCGATAATCACGGCAATACCTTCATCAGCCACCTTGCGTGCAATGGTACTTTTGGTAAGCATCCCTCCCCGTCCGAATCCGGACTTCTCTGTCTGAATGTAATCCGACAAATCCTTTCCACGCTCCACCGTACGTATCACAGAAGTACCCGGCTGCGAAGGCGAACCGTTATAAATGCCGTCAATGTTACTAAGAATTATCAATGCCTGCATGTCCATCATCGAAGCAATCATACCCGACAGTTCATCGTTGTCGGTAAACATCAGCTCGGTCACCGAAATCGTATCATTTTCGTTCACGATGGGAATCACTCCGTTCTCCAGCATCACCTTCATGCAATTACGCTGATTCAGGTAATGCCGGCGGGTAGAAAAACTCTCCTTAGTCGTGAGTACCTGACCTACGGTAATGCCGTGCTCACGAAACAGCTCATAATAACGGTTAATCAGTTTAGCCTGTCCCACTGCCGAGAAAAGTTGACGCTGGTCCACGCTGTCCAGTTTTCGCAAGGGTTTCAACTCGCTTCTTCCTGAAGCCACCGCTCCGGAAGACACCAGCACGATTTCCACTCCTGCTTTATGCAACTCTGCCACCTGGTCCACCAATGCCGACATACGGGTTATATCCAGTGTGCCGTCACGGCGGGTCAGCACATTACTACCTATCTTTACCGTGATTCTTTTATACTGATACGTTTTGTTTTCCATGATTCACTCTCACTTTTGCACAAGAAACACCTGAAAAATCTTTCAAATATGCATTATTTAATTATATTCAGTGGCAAATGTAATAAATACCACACAGAAACAAAACAATTTATCACGATTATATACACATTCTTATTCAAAACAAAACTTTTTCGCTCTTTATATCCACAAAATGAAAAACAAATAAAAGGAAAATAACAGCACCCATTTCTTATCATCCGCATGATATAAAAAGAGAAATTCCACAGCAAATTCTCTGTTTCACACTGTGAAATACAAAAACCACAGTGTGGGATACATATTTCACAGTGTAGGATACAAATCCCGCACTGTGAAACAGAGAATTGTTTGTGGAGTTCAGAAGAATATGAAAGGATGTATGGAAGAATGTGCAAAAGAATACAGAAATAGGTAAAGTGAAAAAAGAAGCTGGTCAATAAGGGCTAATACATCTACCAGGAATTAGGATAAACCCATAATGAAAGCATGCGTTTTTACTCACGTTTCAAAACATAAAACTTACTTTATGATAGTATATATAAATTGATTATCAATAAATTAAATATTTTCCAATCTTACTTTACATCTTTACCGACAGATTCACCTTATAAATAAAGAATATATCTTTGCTATACGAAATTTTTACAACACCTGATATTAAAACTTTTGTGTACATAAATCTAACCCAACAACATTAATTTTACATGAATATGAAAACATAACCTTATGGAATAACCAAACACACAATGTGATTGTCCCCAGCCCTGTCGGCAAAGTCTTTAATCCGATGTAATTAATAACTCCTACATATATGAAAAATATAATACAAGTATTTCTATTTTTGCTGTTAGCTGCTCCCCTATGGGCACAGCAGAAAAAGGTCTCAGTAATCAACGACCAGTCTGGTTCCAGGTTGATTGTAAATGGAAAACCTTTCATGGTAAATGGTATGAACTGGGATTATTTCCCCATCGGGACCAATTACTCCTACTCTTTATGGACACAATCTGATGACGTAATCAAGGCAGCCTTAGATCAAGATATGCCTTTACTAAAAAACATGGGAATTAACGCCATCCGATTATATGCGGATGTACCAGCCCAATGGGTACGCTACATTTATGAGCAATATGGTATCTATACCATGGTCAATACCACGTTCGGACGTTACGGACTGACCATCAATGGAGCTTGGGTAGGTAATACAGACTATTCGGATCCGAAAGTTCAGAAAGCCCTACTTGCAGAAGCGCGTAACATGGTGAAAAAGTTCAACGGTACTCCCGGGGTACTTCTTTACCTTTTAGGAAACGAGAACAACTATGGCTTATTCTGGCAAGGAGCGGAAGCAGAAGACATCCCTATTGAAGACCGGAAATCGACCAAACAGGCTATTCATCTGTACCGGATTTTCAATGAGGCAGCAGTTGAAATGAAGCAAATGAATATTTCGTGCCCGGTAGCCATCTGCAACGGTGACCTGCTGTTTCTTGACATCATCGCCAAAGAATGTAAGGATGTGGATATATTGGGGATAAACTGCTATCGTGGTGAATCGTTCGGAGATTTATTCAGCAGAGTAAAAGCTGAATACGGTAAACCTGTATTGTTCACAGAGTTCGGTTCAGACGCATTCAATGCTGTAACTCAAGGAGAAGCCCAGAAAGAACAGGCTGATATTTTACTGCATAACTGGACGGAAATCTATCTGAATGCCGCAGGACTTGGAAACAACGGAAACGCCATCGGAGGATTCACCTTCCAATGGACAGACGGATGGTGGAAAACAGGACAGAGCACAAATCTCAGCATTCATGATACACGAGCTTCATGGAGTAATGGGGGCTACAAGTTCGATTATGTAGAAGGAGCCAACAACATGAACGAGGAATGGTTCGGTATATGTGCAAAAGGTACTCCTGACGCAAGAGGGATATATGAACTTTATCCACGTGCCGCATATTATGTATTGAAAGACGTTCACAAAATCAATCCGTATGCGGCGGGCAGCACTACCTCATCCATCATAAGTCAGGTATCTGGTGTCAACGTAATGTCATCTGTCTTGTCTGCAAGAAGCGACAAAGCTGCTTTACAAGGAGAGAAAACCAAGCTAATCGGTCTGAGTCAATTGAGAGGTGATTTCACCACGTTCTATACAGGAGCAAAACATACAAGCACTCCCGAAACAAGAGCAGATGCTCCTACAAGTTTCCCGAGCTCAAAAGGATTTGACCACATGGAATCCTTCTATGTAGGTGTAGAATCCAAACCGGCAGAAAATGTACATGCAGAAGTGACAATGAACGTACTCGGAAACGTAGCAGAAAATCCGATTGATGAAATCTTCTATGAAAACAGAGGACGTACAAACTACATCAACGAAAATGGAGAATACATTGATTTAGGCCCGCTGGAGCGTGTGAAAGTCTACAGTGCCAGCTTTAATTGGGACGGAAGCCTTTTCAATCTTGATGCATTTTTCCGTAAGCCCCACTACCACTGGGGATATGAAGGAGACTTCTTTGGTTTGTACCAGGAAGCAAGCTATGGCGACAACATGGACATTTATGGAGGCGAGGCCCCATTGGGATGCGAGATTGAAGGAAAGAAATTGTTCTCAGGTCTGAAATTAGCTTTTGGACCGGAATTATGGTGGGGAGCCAATCCTGCATTACTCGTCAAATACTACCGCACATTCGGTAAATGGAATTTAGGAGGTATTTTCCATTATGACATTGACCAACGCAGAGAGACTGTCACTTCTTTCGCTATTCCATTACCAAAAAATACCCGTGCTTCTTTAATGGTAGAAAGAAAATTCGGACGTTTCGACATCACATTAGGAGGACTTTGGTCGGGAACGACCTTGGTAGGCAGAGAATTTCAGGCTACTACAGAGTATAGCCCTACTGCTACTGTCTACCAGGATAGAGTGAAGACGTCAGACACCTTCGGGGGTAAATTGAAAATGATATATAGCGGAGGCAATTTCAACGCATACGCACAAGGCGCCATCATGGGATTAGTAGCAAACGGAGGTGCAGACAACACACGAACCCTGACCGGATGGACATTAAAAGATAGCGGTAGCGGAAACCAGCAGAACGTACTGGCCGGATTCACTTATCAGATAGGCAACTTCCAGATTGCACCAAACTTCTTGTGGCAGAAACCTCTCGTAGGTCCGATGCCTAATGGTGTGGATGCTCCGGGAAGACTAAGAAACATATTGGACGATCCTTTTGCCGTAAGAAGCAACCGCGAAACAACAGCCGGTGAGTTGCTGCTGACCTATGACCCTACTCCCGGCACATGGATGTATGACTGGGACAACGATGAAACAGAAGATGCTCCGTTTGCCGCTTCACTCGGTTTTGTTTACCGTCATCTTCCTACCGCCCAAGATGCCGCCATTGGTATTCTGGCTGACGGACGTTCTACCTTTGCTTTTGCTTCATCTGCTCCTGCACATGATTTATGGGAAAGCAATTTGAAGATAACATCCAGAGTAACAAAAGACTTCGGACTGATTGCCAGTGCTTATCTCGGTACGGCACAAGCCAACGGTGACGATGAACGTCTCATCAGACGTGGAGGAGGTGACCTTCAGATGATTTATAAGAAAATCAGATTGAATGCCGCACTGAAATTTAATGACTGGGGGCCGTACGACTATCACAGAGATTTCAATCTGACATTCCCGTTCCAGTGCATGGTAGACTTGTCGACTAATCTTTTCAAACCCAAGTGGCTCGGCCCGTTATCCACACGCGTAGGAATCAGAGGTACATACCGTACGCTGGACCAATATTCCAACCGCTATCTTGCCGGATATGTATCCGACGGAAACGGTGGGTTCACAGAAAGCACGGATATTATCGGTGCCCCTCAGGGAAATGAATGGGAAATAAGAACTTATATCAGCTTCAGTCTTTTCTAATTACCTACAAACTATTTAACAAGCGATTTATGAACAAACATATATTAAATACAGCAAAAGGCCTTTTTTTCTCGGCAGCCTTAGTTACTTTGGCTGGATGTGAGAGGGAAATAAGTACAGATGTATTAGCCACAAGCCCCAAAGTGGCCGAAGTCTTCCTTGATGAGTTTGCAGCAGGTGTCGATTTTCAGGCATGGGGTAAAACCACCGCTCTCAGCCAGGACAATGAAACCAAATACAGTGGCACAGCCTCCTTGAAGATAGAAGTACCTACACCTGATGACTTTCTGGGCAACTGGACAGGTGGAGTATTCTTTACGGAAGCAGGAAGAGACCTGTCCGATTATGATGCTTTGACGTTTTACGTAAAGTCTTCCGCTTCAACAAAAATTGAGGTAGGACTAGGAAGTTATGGTGATAATCCGGAATACACTGCCACCATCGCAGGTGTAACGGCAGACGCCAACTGGAGAAAGGTCATTATCCCAATACCGAACCCCGCCAAGCTTACAGCAGAAAAAGGATTATTCAATTTCTCTGCCGGAACAAACGATACAGGAGGGCAGGCATATACACTTTGGATTGACGAAGTCAAATATGAAAAACTTGGCACTTTAGCACATACGCGAATCAAAGACGTCAACATGGCAGGGTTCCCTACCGGAAATATTGAAATAGATGAACTCACAGCATACGTTAATCTCCCCAATGGTGTAAACCAAGAAATGACTGTTTCCTCTAAATACTTCACCTTCGATTCATCCAATCCGGAAGTAGCAACGGTAGAAGGAAACATAATCTCTTTCCATGGAATGAAAAATCGGGCTGTACTTACTCCAAAGGAAGCTGAAGGAAGCATCACAATCACAGGCGTGTATGATTTCGCTCCAGAACCGGACAAAGATGAAGCAGATGTAATTTCTTTATATTGCGACAATTACACCAACACCCTGTCCTCACCTTTTAACGGATACTGGGCTCCATATCAGACAACAACAAACGATGAGATAACATTAAGCGAAAATCATCACATCATGCATTATGGTAATTTCAACTTTGTCGGTATCGTACTTGACGAGGATGCAGACACTACAGACAAAACATACGTGCATATAGATATTCTATTACAAGATGATGTAGAAGGCAATCCTCAAATCGACATTTCTGCAGACATCAATGCAAACGGAGATCCAGCTGGAAAAGAGACTGTGAATCTAAAAACAGGAGAATGGGTTTCTGTGGATATCCCCCTTAATGGTTATACCGTTATACATCAGTTGCAACTAGCGATAACCGAAAATACAATAGCATATCAGAACTTACTTGTAGATAATATTTATTTCTATTAAAAAGCGGACTCATGAAACATTATAAAACGATATTGCTCGGCTTTCTGGCATTGTCCTTTGGAAGCTGTGGAAAAGAAGATTCACTTGAAGGCAGCGGCAATCCCGAAAACAACGGATGGGTGCTGGTCTGGTCAGATGAATTCAATACCCCTACAGAAGATAATCGCCCCGACCCTTCAAAATGGACATACGAACTGGGAGCATCGGGATTCGGTAACGGTGAATTGCAGAATTATACGAATAAAGAGAAAAATGCTTCATACACCACTTACAATGGTGAAGGATGCCTGAAGATAACAGCCTTGAAAGATGGTGACGGAGCAACCTATTCTTCCGCACGTATCAAGACAGAAGGATTGTTTGAGTTTCAATACGGACGTGCTGAAGCCCGTCTGGTTCTTCCGTATGGTATAGGCCTCTGGCCCGCTTTCTGGATGCTCGGAGCCGATTATACGACCAACGCATGGCCTGCATGTGGCGAGATAGACATCATGGAGAACAAAGGGTATCAGCCCAATATTGTGTCAAGCGCATTGCACATGCCCGGACGTTCAGGAGGCAATCCTGTCACCAGCACTTTCGGATACCCCGACCAACGATTCGATACAGATTTTCATGTGTTTGCGGTAGAATGGGATAAAGAAAAGATTGATTTTATCGTAGACGGTACCCTCTATCACCGGGTAGAAAAGAGCGCAGTGACAGATGGAGAATGGAAATTTGACCATCCTTTCTTCATCATCCTGAATGTAGCTGTAGGAGGAACATTCGGCGGAAATCCAACAGATAACACCTACTTCCCTCAAAGCATGTACGTGGATTATGTAAGGGTTTATCAAAAAGAATCGGACATAGACCCGAGTGCGAATTATGGCGACATTCCTTCAGGAGGCTTGGTGAACGAATGGGATTTTAATGGAGAAGATTCTGATAAAGGACTTTTAGAACCTGATAGGAAATAACTGAAAAACTATAAGTAAAATGAAAACAACAAATATCGTAACTATACAAAAATGCCGTTTAGGTATTGCCGTTGCAGCATGTGTCAGCCTGCTTTCCTGTTCCAACGAAGCTGACCTGCAAAACACAGATGACAACGTGTTGTTCTTTGCATCAGTAGATACCTCCAATAGCAGAGTGACAGAAAGTGCCTGGGATGGCGATGAACTGATTGGAATAAAATCAGGTGAAACGGTCAAGACTTACAAAGTAGCTACAGATGGAACTATGTCCACAGAAGATACTCCATTTCGTTGGGAGGGTACCGCATACGAAATAAAAGCCTGGTCTCCTCTGACAACGGAAACGATAAATTTGACAGACCAGACTACCGACGAAAAATTCTTTGATTGTGATTTACTGGCAAGCTCGGCAAAAGTAGAATCAAAAAGTGTACGACTTGTCTTCAATCATCAGATGACAAGGATGTGGTGGGAACTTCAAATTACCCCAGAGACATCTGGATATACAACAGAAGAGATTAATGGAGCTAAAGTCACCTTTCTGGGATATGGCTCTGTAAAATTTGAAGATGGTGAAGTCAAGCCACAAGGTGATGCAAATCAAGAGATACACACCTTCTGCTGGAAAGGAGATTATTATTGGGAAGGCCAGGCCATGATGGTGCCGGGCGAAATGTGGGAAAAGCCACTCATCAGGGTAAAAATAGGTAACGATGAGTTCGAATACACCCCAAGTAAAGCCAATACCAATGATGTGGAAAAGAAAACCGGAATTCTTGTTCCAGGGGCCTGGCAGCGATATTATTTACATGTAAGCAAAAAAAGCTTTAATGTGGATATGGTAACTGTTACATCCGGTTTCGAGCAATGGACAGATGAAGGTTGGGATTCAGATAAAGGACTTGTGGACGCAGAAATGCAATAAACTTTTTTAACCATGAATAAAATAACATCAAATATACGGAACTACAGCTTCGGATTAATTCTTCTAAGCTGTATGGGTGGAATGTCATGTACCCGTGAAGCCGATATAGACATGACAGATACTGACGGAGTAGTCTTTTCAGCAAACATTGGACAGGCAAGCCGTCGAGGTGATAACAGTTGGACGGGTGGCGAATTGATAGGAATGCAAGTGGGTGAATCGGTTAAGACATACCGTATTTCAGATGCGGCAACCGGTGCAATGGTTACCGACGATGAGCCTTATACATGGACATCAGGAGAATATCAGTTGCATGCATGGAGCCCTTACACAGACAAAAGCATCTCTTTGACCGACCAATCGGATGCAGAAAAAATGTTTGCCTGTGATTTGTTGGAATGTAATGCAACCGTCAATGCCCAGTCTGTACAACTCACTTTCAAGCATAAAATGACACGGGTGTGGTATGAACTCCAGCAATTCCCTGGTTATACAGATGAAGAAGCCAATAATGCAGTCATTTCATATTATGGCCATTCAAGTATCAAATATACGGAAGGCATTATAGATAAAGAAGGAGAGCCCAACTCCGAAATTTTGCCTCGTAAAATAGATGACAGACACGGAGAAGCTATTTTAGTACCTGGAGAGATGTGGGACAAACCTTTCATAAAAGTAGTTATCGGTGGAGATACTTATGTATATACACCCAAGCATACTGTTGTTACTGACGAAGAACGACAGACCGGAGTCTTAAAAGAAGGATACAACCAGAGGTATTATTTAAAGGTAAGCAAGAAAGGCATTGAAGTTTCAATGGAGTCATCTTCTGTGGGTTGGGAAGATGAAACCGTTGCGGGAATCAAAGACGGGAACTACTTTACCAGTTTGCCTAAAGTAGAAGACGGTAGTGACATTCAATTCACCTACGAAGGCATCAACACTGAGACCGGTGAGATAACCAGTGAAGACAAGAGCTTCTCCATCTCTTATACCGAAACCGGGAACGGAGGACTGGACATCGAGGGTAATTGCGAAGTGAAACGTGAGACGAATGTGCAGTCTGCCTCCCTGTCACGAGCAAATGGTGAAGGATCAGTTCATAAATACACCATCTCGAAAGTGGCTTCCGACATCAAGATTACGTATGACAAGAATTATATAGCGGTAGGCAAATACTTGTACGATAACGGTACTTTCGGTACGAATCCAAATCCAGAAGGTTGGAAGACCGTAGGTTTAGTTTATAAGATGGGAGCAAGTGATACAGATACTCCAGATAACTATAAAGGTACAGATAACAATAATCTGTTAAGCACAATCACCGGATATATGTTGTATGTGGGTGCTGATTTGCCGAAAGGAGAGTTTAAATGGACTACAGAGAGTAACCCGACAGAATTTGCGACATGGGAGGACAATGCCGAAAGAAAAGCTGGTGAAAGCTACCATGGATATATATATACTCAGGCTATAAGAACAAAACTTCAGAATGCAACAATCGACAATTTCCCTATTTGGAAAGCCTTTACTGAACTAAATTTAGAAACTCCAGATGGTACTTCCGGATGGTATATACCTTCTATTCCACAATTAGAAGAAATTGCTAATGCTAATATTACAGACCAGGTGACCTTTGAGGATGGAAATTATTGCTCATCGAATATCTTTTATTCAAGCAAATCCGAAGAAAATAAATGGGGGGCTACAGATAACCATTCATGGGCTCTCCGATATAATATAAAAACAAAAACGGCATCAGGTGGCTGGGATATGGATGCTGCCAAACTAATTTTTATACTAACATTCTAAACACTGAAGATTATGAAACATTCTTTATTATACGGACTGGCGGTTTCCTCCCTCTTGCTATTCTCTTGTAGCAAGGAGGAAATGCCGGACTACGGCAACGAGGCCAACGAGCCGATGCCGCTTACACTTGAGAACGTGACCTTAAAGGATTTCGATGCTGAAAACCCGTCACGCGCTTCCTACAATCAGGATGCCGCCACGGTGTTTGTTCAAAATGACAAGTTGGGGCTTATCTTGCTAAAAGAAGATAACACAAGAAAGAGCCACATCAGCTTTACATACAATGCCAATGAGAATAAATGGACGCAAGATGGGAATGCAGAGTACTTATCCGGTGACGTGAAGAAAATAATAGCTTACTTCCCTTACAATGAAACTCTTGCCAACGATGTCAATTCAGTAGAAGCGTTGAAAAATGCCATCTCCCTCACCGAAGACCAAAGCAGTCTGGAAGACTTCAAGAAAAATGACTTGTTGATAAGTGAGATTACAGCACCGAAGCGCAAACTGGAAATTACATTAAGCCATGCATTTTCACTCATTCAGTTCAAGTCAAGTGAACTGGATTTCAAGGGTTACAAGTACAATGCGGAGTTGGAGGACTTCCAAATTGTTTCAGGAGACAAGGCTTATACACCGTGTAACCTCAACGGCACTTACTCGCTCCTGATGAAGGAAGGAGAAAAAATTCCGGCAAATAACTTCCGTTATTTCTACACTTTGGGAGGAAATGCGTACGTGAAAGCCTTGACTTCGGAACTTACCATGGTAAGCGGAAAGAAATACACATTCCTCTGTGAGATAAAGGGTACATTTACTCCACAACCTGCCCCCGGTGACTTCTATTGCACCAATGCGAGCAACGAAGTGGTCATCTTCCCCGGAGCAGCCACAAGCCTCCCGGAAGGACTGACTTGCCACGGAATCGTGTTCCATTATCTGGATGATTTCTCTAGCTTCTGCACAACCAACGGAATTGATAATGCAGATAATAAATATCCGGGCTATGGCGATGATTCGGATAAGAAGCACGGATTAGTAATCGGGTTCAGTGCAGGAGGCTCTTTTTATGATGGTACAGAACCGGATGCAACAACCATTACCGGTATATACACAACTGCCGACATTGAAGAAAGCAGTTATAAAGCACAAGATGTGATGAATGGATATAAGTTGACTCAGGCTATGATTAACGGTACAAAAACAGGTTGGTCTTTTACCGGTTTAAATGGCTATACTGAGAATCAACTGGTAGGTGCCACAACATGGTATGCTCCGTCGTTCCAAGAATTGAAACACTTGGTATGGGGAAGCGGCATGAGTAATTCATCTCAGAACGGGCTGAATATGATAATAAACCAAGTGGCCAAAGCAGGTAAAGACTGGGGAACTAAACAAAACATAACGTCACTTACTATTGGAGAAAAATTTATAATAGCAATGACAGAAATAGCTAATGGTGGCAATGCAAACGGTACATGGAGCACTACTCTTGCCAATGAACCATTCCGCCCCATCTGCGCCTTCTAAAAAATTATTCACAAACTAACACCTCACATACAATGAAAAAAAACCTTTTATACGCTGTGGTTCTGGCTGCTTCCCTCATGGGATGCAGTCAGCCACAGGACAAAAATACAGAGATAGAAAACAAGGTGGAAACCTTGCTTCATAAAATGACCTTAGAAGAAAAATTAGGTCAGATGAACCAGCTCAGCCCATGGGATTTTGAAGACCTGGCCAAGCGTGTACGCAAAGGAGAAGTAGGTTCTATTCTGAATGTGGTAAATCCGGAAGAAGTAAACAAGATTCAGAAGATTGCTGTAGAGGAATCACGCCTGGGGATTCCATTGATTGTTTCCCGCGACGTTATCCATGGCTACAAAACCATCTTCCCTATTCCACTGGGACAGGCAGCTACCTTCAATCCTGAAGTAGTAAAGGAAGGAGCTCGTGTAGCAGCCATTGAAGCCTCAGCCGACGGAATCCGCTGGACCTTTGCCCCGATGATTGATGTGGCACGCGACCCTCGCTGGGGACGTATTGCGGAAAGTTGCGGAGAAGACCCTTACCTGAATGCCGTAATGGGAACGGCCATGATAAAAGGCTATCAGGGAGACTCTCTAAATGACCCTACGGCTATTGCGGCCTGCGCGAAGCATTTCGTCGCATACGGAGCAGCAGAAGGCGGCAGAGATTACAACTCCACCTTCATACCTGAACGTGTGCTGAGAAACGTATATCTTCCTCCTTTCAAGGCGGCAGCAGATGCCGGATGTGCCACTTTCATGACTTCATTCAATGACAATGACGGTGTGCCTTCTACAGCTAACAGCTTTGTACTGAAGGACGTGCTTCGTAAAGAATGGAAATACGACGGTATGGTTGTAACCGACTGGGCTTCTGCACTCGAGATGGTAAATCACGGTTTCTGTACCGACGGAAAGGATGCTGCCGAAAAGTCTGTCAATGCGGGCGTAGATATGGAAATGGTGAGTGAAACATTTATCCAGAACCTCAAACAATCCATAGCCGAAAACAAGGTATCAATGGAGACAATTGACAATGCCGTACGCAACATTCTACGCCTGAAATTCCGTTTAGGTTTGTTCGACAATCCTTATGTAGTAACTCCACAAACTGTAAAATACGCCGAGAAGCATCTGCAAACAGCTAAAACAGCCGCTGAGCAGTCAGTCATACTTTTGAAAAATGAGAACCAGACATTACCGTTTACCGATAAGATAAAAACACTGGCCGTCATCGGTCCTATGGCAGATGCACCCTATGAGCAGATGGGTACCTGGGTATTCGACGGAGAAAAAGAACATACACAAACGCCTTTGGCAGCCATCAAAGAAATGTATGGCAATAAAGTTAAGGTAATCTTTGAAAAAGGACTAGAATATAGTCGCGACAAGAACACGGCAGGTATCGCTCGCGCGGTAAATGCAGCCTATCAGGCCGATGCTGTGGTGGTATTTGTCGGAGAAGAATCAATTCTTTCCGGTGAAGCACATTCTTTGGCCAATCTGAATCTGCAAGGAGCACAAAGTCAGCTTATCAAAGAACTGGCTGCCACTGGGAAACCGGTTGTTACGGTAGTAATGGCCGGACGTCAGCTTGTCATTGCCGATGAAGTGATGGCTTCGGATGCAATGCTCTACAGTTTCCATCCGGGCACAATGGGCGGTCCGGCTATAGCCGATATTCTTTTCGGAAAAGTAAACCCAAGCGGAAAAACTCCGGTAACTTTCCCCCGTATGAGTGGACAAGTGCCTATCTATTATGCACAGCACAAGACAGGCCGTCCTGCCAATCCGACTGAAATGCTGATTGACGAAATTCCTGTAGAAGCAGGACAGACATCCGTGGGATGTCGCTCTTTCTATCTGGATGCAGGCAACTCACCGCTGTTCCCCTTTGGTTACGGTCTCTCCTACACAACTTTTGAATACAGCAACCTGAGTCTTGCATCAGACAAATTGACCGCACAGGATACTCTATCCATCAGTTTCACCCTAAAAAATACGGGCAAATACGATGGAACGGAAGTGGTTCAACTTTATGTACAGGATAAGGTCGGGTCAGTCACCCGTCCGGTGAAGGAACTCAAACGCTTCCAGCGTGTCACGCTGAAAGCAGGAGAATCTACACAGGTATCATTGAGTCTTCCAGTCTCTGAACTTGCTTTCTGGGGATATGACATGAATTATACTGTAGAGCCAGGGGACTTCACACTTTGGGTGGGGACCAATAGTGCAGAAGGGTTGACAAAAGACTTCTCTGTGTCTGCGTTATAATCTGCAAATGGTTTCATAGGTTTATCATAAAGCTGAATTAAAGCTCATTATCACGCTGTTTAAACTGCCTTCCAAGTATGTTTAAACAGCGTTTTTATTCTTTTTCTCGTAAAACCTCTTGCCTTACAAGAAATCTATGTAACTTTAGCCTCTGTTCAAACCTACGCTATGCCATACTATATGAAAATATACCTCATCTTGTTCACCCTACTTTGCGTAGGGACTATTCCCTGCTTTTCTGAACCTCAAATTCAAGATGAGGAGCAGCTCCTTCGTGAATTGGATGCTGCTTTATTAAAATATCCCAAGTATGTACAGCAGAAAAAGGCCCAGATTCTTGAACTTCATAAATATGAAGCATCTACCAGAGACAATGAGCAGAAATACTGGATCAACAAACTGCTTTACGAGGCCTACAACTCTTTTGAAGCAGATTCTGCCCTGATTTATGCACAAAAAAATCTGGAGCTGTCTCAAAAAATGGGAAACAAAGAACGAGAAACCTTATGGAAAATCTATAAGACGTATATGGCTGCCTCCACCGGACTGGTATTAAGCGCGTCCAGCGATTTGGCACAGCTACGTCCGTACGTTACCACACCTAACCTGAAAATAGAATATTATGCTCACCAGATTTTCCTGGCCGGGCACATACTGCAATATTCGGCAGCTCCCATTGACTGGAGCAAACACGTTCCTCAAAGCGTACGAGAACAAGTAGATTACTATGCCCGGCAAGAGCAATTGTATAGAGATTCTCTTGCTTTATGTTTACAAACAGAGAAAGAGCAAATGTCCTTGTGGTACCAAGGTTTGGCACTGTTTAACTCAGATAACCTTTCCTGTATTAAAGATACATTGGAGACAGCAGTCCGCCAGTCACAGATGGACACACGTCACGATGCCATGAATGCCTATATGCTATCTAAAATCTATCAGAAACAGGGAGTCAAGGATAAAGCCAAATATTATCTTGTTTTATCTGCTTTGGCAGATGTAAAATCAGCCAATCAAGATATAGCCTCATTAGAAGAACTGGCACAGATAGAATTTCAGGAAGGAAATATTGAGCGTGCATACCTTTATATTTCCAAGTGTCTGGAGCTTGCCCAGTCATATTGCAACCGAGTCCGTCTGGTGAGTATTTCCAAGACACAGCATGATATATTGACCGCCTATCAAAGTCTCGACAAAGCCCAGAAATCCAAACTAAGGACCTCTGTATTACTATTGGGACTCCTCGCATTGGCACTGATTATTACTATTTTCATATTATGGAAACAGATTGGTAAAATAAACAGTTCGCGTATTCAGATAAACCAGGCGAACAAACAATTGAATGAACAAGCTGCTGAGATGGCAAAAGTACACAAAGACCTGGAACATGCCCATCAAAAAGAACAGCAACTAAACACCAGCTTAAAAGAAGCCAATCTAAAATTACAGGCATCCAACCAGTTGAAGGAAGAATACATCGCTTATGTACTCTCCATTTGCTCCAACTATATCAGCCTGCTCGATGAATTCAGAGGAAAACTCAAATGTAAGCTTAAAGTACACCAGTACGAAGAAGCACTGGCTCTGACCAGCAACCAGGCTATGACGCAAAGTGAACTAAAGGAATTCTACCGTACTTTTGATACTATCTTTCTTCATGTGTATCCTTCTTTCGTGGAAGAATTCAATCAGTTACTTGTCCCGGAGGAACGGATTGTCCTGACAGAAGATGAAAAACTAAATACCACGCTACGTATTTATGCGCTTGTACGATTGGGTATTAGTGAAAGTGTAAAGATTGCGGACTTTTTGCACTACTCAACTCAGACGGTTTACAACATACGCCTGAAAACACGAAACAAGCTGATTGTTCCTAAGGACGACTTCCTGAAGTTAGTACAGAACATCGGAAAAGAGTGTTAGTACTTCGTAATATAAATAGGAAGAGTTGTTCTTCCCCAGTCTCTTTTATTCATTATCTTTGCACGGACTTTTAATACACGAAAAATGGTAAAAGCGATATTCTTTGATATTGATGGAACATTAGTTTCTTTCCAGACTCACACCGTGCCGGAGTCTACCCGTGAAGCCCTGCGACTTTTGAGAGAAAAAGGTATTAAGGTATTCATTGCCACCGGCCGTCCAAAGACATTGATGATGGATGCCGTGGGTGACCTGGATTTCGACGGTTATGTCACACTGAACGGAGCACATTGCTTCACGGCAAATCATGAGGACATCTACAAGGGCTGTGTGCCGCAGGAAGACATTGAACGACTCATTCAGTACCAGCATGACCATCCGGAAATGCCGTTTGTTTTTGTACACGACAATACCTGGTTCCTGACACATGAAGATGAGGCTGTCAGAGAGATTGCCCGTCTGATTCAAATTGACATTCCGGAAATCCGCCCCATAGAAACTGCAAGAGAGAAGGAAATTCTGCAAATCATGGGATATTTCCCCGAAGAAAAAGACGAAGAGATATTCGGAAAGGTGCTGACTCACTGTGAGCCCATGCGCTGGCATCCGCTCTTTGCCGACATCATTGCACGGGGAAACAGTAAAAGTCACGGTATCGATCAGATGTTGGCTTATTACGGCATTGACCTGAAAGATACCATGGCTTTCGGCGATGGCGGCAACGACATTCCGATGTTGAAACATGTAGGTATGGGAATTGCCATGGGAAACGCGGCTCCTCACATACAAGCTGCGGCCGATTATATCACCACCTCAGTGGATGAAGAGGGTATTATGCAGGCATTGAAGCACTTCCATATCCTGTAACAGTCCAAATTCTCTAACCGTAACCCGTTACATTTCATAGGACAAACTACACAATACCTACAAATAGGTATTTATACATAGTCTAAATTACCCATATTTGGCGATTGCCTCACCCGGACAATCGCCTTAATTTTGCACCGAGAAAATTAGTCCTAAACAAAAAAATACGGGTTACAGTAAATGAGAAATTTATCTTTTTCGCGGGGAAGCGAAAATTTGAAGTGGGGTGTACTTTTTATGTTATTAGGTGCTTGTGTCTTATCTCTTTCTGCACAAGGCCGTTCACTACTATCTGGAAAGGTTCTTTCTTCGGACAAAAGTGTTATTGACTTCGCCACGGTGTACCTGAAAGGTACGCAATATGGCTGTACAACCAACGAAAAAGGCTTGTATCATCTGAAAGCACCTGCCGGGAAATACACACTGACCGTTTCTGCCATCGGATTTGAGACGATAGAAAAAGAAGTGGAAATTCTGGCAGACGGACGTAGCAAGCAAAATGTAATCTTGAAGCCTTCAGTCACCGAACTGGATGAAGTCGTAGTCGTTTCCAACGGAGTCGGACGCATCAAGCGCTCGGCCTTTAATGCCGTGGCTGTAGATACGCGTGAACTGCAGAATTCTACCAAAAACTTGAGTGAAGCGTTACAGAAACTTCCGGGAATGAAACTGCGCGAGTCTGGAGGTGTGGGCTCGGACATGCAGCTGATGCTCGACGGCTTCAGCGGCAAGCATGTAAAAGTATTTATCGACGGGGTGCCACAGGAAGGAGCAGGAACAGCTTTCGACCTGAATAACATTCCAGTCAACTTTGCCGAGCGCATTGAGGTATATAAAGGTGTAGTACCCGTAGGCTTCGGTACCGATGCTTTGGGTGGAGTTATCAACATTGTAACCAACAAACAGAAGCGCAACTGGTTTCTGGATGCGTCGTACTCATACGGCTCGTTCAACACGCATAAATCGTATGTAAACTTCGGGCAGGGTTTCAAAAACGGACTGACATACGAAATCAATGCGTATCAGAATTACTCTGACAATAATTACTATATCAACAACTGGGTGGAAGAGTTCAACCACGAAAACAATACGTCTGTCAGCGATGAAAGTAATATACAGCGCGTAAAACGATTCAATGATACATTCCACAACGAAGCGGTCATCGGAAAAATCGGAGTTACCGGGAAAAGCTGGGCCGACCGGCTGATGTTTAATGTGGCCTACTCGCATTTCTACAAAGAAATACAGAACGGAGTGTACCAGGAAATCGTATTCGGCGAGAAACATCGTCATGGCTATTCCATCGTTCCTTCAGTAGAATATCGCAAGCAGAATCTTTTCGCCAAAGGACTGGATGTGACGGTCACGGCCAATTACAACCACAACCTGACGACAAACGTGGATACAGCAATGTACAAATACAACTGGCTGGGTGACCGTATCCCCAGATCGACTGCCGGCGAACAGAATCACCAGTTCAGTGAACAAATCAATACAAACTGGAATACCACACTTACTGCGGTATACCGACTGGGCAAAATGCACTCGTTTACATTTAATAATGTATTCAGTACTTTTCGTCGTACAGGACGAAGTCTGATTGAGAAAAATTCCGTACTGGAAGATTATGATGAACCTACCAAAAGCCGGAAGAACATTGCAGGGCTATCTTATCGCCTGATGCCTTCTGAAAAATGGAATCTGTCGGTCTTCGGCAAGCACTACAATTCTTACAGTGAAGGAACGGTACAGCTGAGCGACAACAATGTAGGAAGTGATACGAGGGTGTCACAAAGTGTCAGCTCTTTCGGATATGGATCCGCCGGAACCTACTTCTTAGGGAAAGCCATTCAGTTGAAGCTCTCTTACGAAAAGGCGCTGCGCATGCCCAGCACACAGGAACTGTTTGGTGACGGTGACCTTGAAGCGGGGAAAGCTGACTTGAAACCGGAACGTAGTGACAACGTGAACCTGAGTGCCAGCTACAACAAGCAGTTAGGCAAACACGGGGTGTATGTGGAAGGAGGAATCATCTACCGTAATACCCAAGACTACATCAAACGCGACTTGTCGACCGTAGGAGGCACCAGCTATGGCAGCTACACCAATCATGGCCGGGTAGAGACAAAAGGTTTCAATGTGTCTTTGCGATACAGTTACAGCAACTGGTTCAATATGGGAGGTACATTCAACAACCTTGACACCCGCGACAAGGAAAAGAAACGGGCAGCAAGCAGCGGACAGAATGCACTGACGTACGGACAGCGCATCCCGAACATTCCTTACCAGTATGCAAACGTAGATATGAATTTCTACTGGCATAACCTGTTTGCAAAAGGGAATACCCTCACATTCGGATGGGATTGTTTCTACCAGCATGACTTCCCGTTGTATTGGGAAAGCTTTGGTGACCCATCTACTAAAATCCGGGTACCGCAGCAGATTTCGCACAATCTCTCTTTGGGGTACAGCATCCGGAACGGACGTTACAACATTTCATTTGAATGCCGGAATCTCACCGATGAGAAACTGTATGACAACTTCAGTCTGCAAAAAGCCGGACGGGCATTTTATGGAAAGTTCCGGGTGTATTTTGGAAAGTAATAAACCAATAAAAATATAAATACAAGTATATGAATAAAAAGAACTTTATGTTAGGACTGGGCGCTTTCTGCATGGGAGGCCTGTTCATGGGGTGTCAGAACGAAGAAAATGACCCAACCTTCAGCAATCACAACAATTTCAAGGGAAACTATGTCATTCCGGTTACCGCAGGAGGTACTTCCTATCTGCTTACGGCCGAAAGTCTGGACGAAGGCAAAATCTCAGTCATTGAAAACGGGAAAGAATTTCAAGACCAGATTTCTTACTGGATTTTTTACGACCAGAATTATTTTTTCGGAATCAAATATAACGACGGCTCACAAGGCACCGGAGGCTGTTACTATCTGGATGCCAACAATGTGCCACAGAAAAAATACAGTTATACATTCAACCGTTTTACTACCTACGGCACATGGGGTGACAATGTGATTACCGTATCTACCGGAGACACCAAGCAGACTGACGGTAAAGGCAATGCAGCACAAGGCTTTTTATTTAACTACTTGAATGCCAAGAACGGTACCACCAGCACCAACCAGCAGGATATTTTGGCCGAAAACTTCTTAGGGAACGGTGAAAAGGTTACCATGGCCGGATTTGTGGAAGCCAACGGAAAGCTCTACACCTCCATTATTCCCATGGGTATGAGTCACTACGGGGTGAATACCTGGCCCGATAAGGTACTGAATCAGGATTATGTGGCAACCGGTACCGGCGGCTCAGGAAGCGGTAAGTATACTGCCGGACAGATTCCTTCTACCCAATATCCGGATAATGCTTATATTGCCATTTACAGCGGCAGCAACTTTGATGAAGAACCGGTTATTGCGAAAACTGACAAGATTGGTTTTGCTTGCGGACGCATGCGTTCGCAATACTACCAGACCATCTGGAGCGATGATGACGGCAATTTATATGTATTTTCAGGAGGATATGGACGTACGGCTACCCAGCCTGCGGCTGATGCCAACTTAAAGGCAAAGGTACAAGGTACACTTCCTTCTGGTGTCGTGCGCATCCCTGCCGGAAGTACTGCCTTCGATGAGTATTATTGCAACCTGGAAACGATGAGCGGTGCGAGCGGCCATCCGTTGTTCCGCTGCTGGCACGTAGGTGGCGATTATTTCCTGCTCAATAATTACGGATGCAGCATTGAAGAAGTAGCCACACTAGGAACCAATGCACCTAAAAATGAACTGGTGATATTCAAAGCCAGCGAAAAGAAGCTGATTCCTATTACAGGATTGCCTGACATGAACCTGATTTCTTCTTTCGGAAATTCTCCTTATCTGGAAAATCAGTATTTTTATATTCCGGTACTGACTACCGAAGAAGGTGCTACTCCCACATTCTATAAAATCAATCCTCAAACAGGAGAAGCTGTAAAAGGACTGGAAGTGGAAGCCGATGAAATTACAACGGTAGGTAAAATTGCATTAACTCAACAATAACATCCGAAAATGAGAAAATTATTCGGGAAAATACACCTCTGGCTTTCTATCCCAGTGGGGATTATTCTTTCCATTATTTGTTTCTCGGGAGTTGCACTGGTATTCGAAAAGGAAATCACTCAGGCATGTAAGCCCCATTTATATAAGGTAAGCGTTCCGGAAGGGAACGCTGCCGTTCTTCCACCTTCACAACTGATTGCACGCATAAAAGAGCAGACTGCCGATTCACTCAAGCTAACCTCACTGCAATATTCGGGAAAAGCCGATGAGACAGCTACAGTGACTTTCAAAAACGCAGGCAGAAAAAGTCTGAGTGTGAATCCGTACACGGGAGAGGTGAACGGATGGATAGAAGGAAACGCTTTTTTTCAAACCATGCGGAAACTGCATCGCTGGTTACTGAATCCTCCACCGCAGAAAGGAGCTTCCTCTGTAGGGAAAATGATAGTCGGCATCTCCACCCTGCTGATGGTCGTGATTCTTGTCAGTGGCCTTGTTATCTGGTGGCCCCGAACTCGAAAAGCGTTAAATAACCGGCTGAAGGTTTCATGCCGCAAAGGATGGCGCCGTTTCTGGTATGACAGCCATGTAGCTTTGGGCTTTTATTCTACCCTCTTCCTGCTGATCATGGCACTTACCGGGCTCACCTGGTCGTTTGGCTGGTATCGCTCGTTTGCTTACGGACTTTTTGGAGGAAACACTTCGAAGCAGGCCCAAACTCACGGAACTTCCCTCCCTCAAAAGGAAAACGATGCACGTACCAAGAAAGGAGGAAAGAAACAAACCGATTATACGGCTTGGGACAAGGCAGTTCAGGAAGTACAGACAAAATACACCGGCTACACTTCACTCCGTATAGAAGAAAAAAAGATACAAGTTATCCAGGGACAGCAATTACGCCGTACGAATACCCTGAAATTCAATCCGAAGAACGGAGAGATTACAGAAACCACGACCTATGCGGAAGTGCCTCGCGCACAGAAACTGAAAGGCTGGTTTTATACCTTCCACACCGGAAGCTGGGGAGGTATCTATACAAAGGTACTCTATTTCCTGGCAGCTTTTATCGGAGGCGTACTTCCACTCAGCGGGTATTATTTATGGTTGAAGAAGAAGCAAAGAGCTACAAGGTAAGTTTGGCCAAATAGTCATAATGACTGCCTTCCTTCACCAGCTCTGCTTTGAATCCATATTGAGAAGCATACAGACTCAGTGTGTTGAAATCCACATACAACCAGTCGAATGCTTCTCCTTTTATTTGTTTATATTGCATCTGGAAATCCAGTTGACCGTAATAATCGCCCGCCAAATCAACGACAAAGCTTCCATCTTCCTCCTCAAACAGGTATCTCAAATCGCTTGAATCCATTAAGATACAACCACCAGGATTCAACAACAGCTTCATCCGCTGGAAGAAATCACCGAAATTCTCTACCCGCCCGATAATGCCCGAGCCGTTCATCAGCATCAGAATGGTGTCAAAACGTTCGGCAAAATGCGTGTCGAACAGATTGACCAGACGGGCATCCAATCCACGTGCCTGCATGACTTCTACCGACAGAGGAGAAATATCAATAGCCACAGACTCTTTTCCCATTTGCTTTAAAGCCAAGGAATGACAGCCACTGCCTGCTCCTACATCTAAAATCTTTCCCTGAGCCATATCCAGTGCGGTTTGTTCCAGCAAGGGCATGTGTTCATACGTACGGAATAATTCACTCACTGGAATTTCATCTTCCTCAAACTGTGAAGAGAAAACTCTTAACTTTCCAGCCTTTCCATTCTTGAAGTAATCGTATATGGCAGCTCCCATTGGATCCTTTTCTGCCTGTAGCCATGTGGTCTTCATGATTCTTTGTCTCTGTAATTAACGTGCACAAAAATACAAAATAAAATTCACAATGGTTATTTATTCATTATATTCATGCATTTTTCAGAATAAACACACAAAAAAATAAGAATTTATGCATGATATTCAAAATATATCCGTATTTTTGCAGCCGTAAAAGAATAATTATACAATGAAGAACAAGAATAGCAGACTTGATTCAATCAAAATGATTATCTCCAGCAAGGAGATTGGAAGTCAGGACGAACTCTTGCAGGAGTTGACAAAAGAAGGATTCCAATTGACACAAGCCACCCTGTCGCGCGACTTGAAGCAACTGAAGGTAGCCAAAGCTGCCAGCATGAACGGGAACTATGTATATGTACTTCCCAACAATACCATGTACAAGCGCATGACAGAGCCGCAAAAAGCCAGCGAAATGCTGCGTCACAACGGATTCATTTCCATTGAATTCTCCCACAACATCGCTGTGATCAAGACTCGCCCAGGATATGCCAGCAGTCTGGCATACGACATTGACATGCACAATTTCCATGAAATCATTGGTACCATTGCCGGCGACGACACCATCATGCTGGTGATTCGCGAAAATTGTACGCGTACAGAAGTCAAGCATGCTCTTGCCAACATTATACCGAATATAAACCAACTCTAACTGATAAGAATAAAAAATGGAACCTACTAAACAAATTGATGTAATGGTAGCCGACGCCTCACACGAGGTTTACGTTGACACAATATTGGACACGATTAGAGAAGCAGCCAAAGTTCGCGGTACGGGTATTGCCGAACGTACACACGAATACGTAGCTACCAAGATGAAAGAAGGAAAAGCCATCATCGCACTGTGCGGAGATGATTTTGCCGGATTTACTTACATCGAATCATGGGGAAACAAGCAGTATGTAGCTACTTCCGGACTGATTGTTCATCCGAAATACAGAGGATGCGGACTGGCTAAGCGTATCAAGCATGCCTCTTTTACTTTGGCTCGTCTGCGATGGCCGAAAGCCAAAATCTTCAGTCTGACTTCAGGAGCTGCGGTCATGAAAATGAATACAGAGCTGGGATACGTACCTGTCACTTTCAACGAGTTGACCGACGATGACTCATTCTGGAAAGGATGTGAAGGATGTATCAACCACGAAATCCTGATGGCGAAAAACCGTAAATTCTGTATCTGTACAGCCATGCTTTACGATCCGGCTTTGCACACAGACGATAAAATAAACAATTTCTAAATACAAAAATAATCTCAAGCGAGGTTTTCCCCTGAACTCATACAGGCGAAAAGCTTCACGATATAAAGATAAGCACCATGGAAGAAAAGAAAAAAGTTGTCGTTGCTTTCAGCGGCGGATTGGACACTTCCTTTACCGTAATGTATCTGGCAAAGGAAAAAGGATATGAAGTATATGCAGCATGCGCCAATACCGGTGGTTTCAGCCCGGAACAGTTAAAAAAGAACGAAGAAAATGCGTATAAACTGGGAGCTGTGAAATATGTGACTCTTGACGTAACACAGGAATACTACGAAAAGAGCCTGAAATACATGGTATTCGGAAACGTACTGCGTAACGGTACTTACCCTATTTCTGTAAGTTCTGAACGTATCTTCCAGGCATTGGCCATCGCCCGTTATGCCAACGAAATCGGAGCTCATGCCATTGCTCACGGTTCTACTGGTGCCGGCAACGACCAGGTGCGTTTTGACATGACTTTCCTGGTAATGGCTCCGGGAGTGGAAATCATTACCCTGACACGTGACATGGCGTTGAGCCGTGAATATGAAATCAATTACCTGAAGGAAAATGGTTTTGAAGCAGATTTCACTAAACTGAAATACTCATACAACGTAGGTATCTGGGGAACTTCTATCTGCGGTGGTGAAATTCTGGATTCTGCACAGGGATTGCCGGAAAGTGCTTACCTGAAACAGGTAACCAAAACTGGCAGCGAACAACTGAAACTGGAATTCAAGAAAGGTGAGTTGTATGCCGTAAACGGTGAAGTGTTCGACGACAAGATTAAAGCCATCCAGAAAGTAGAAGAGATTGGTGCAGCCTACGGTATCGGTCGTGATATGCATGTGGGTGATACAATCATCGGTATCAAAGGCCGTGTAGGATTCGAAGCTGCAGCTCCGATGCTGATTATCGGCGCTCACCGCTTCCTGGAAAAATATACCCTGAGTAAATGGCAGCAATACTGGAAAGACCAGGTAGCCAACTGGTACGGCATGTTCCTTCACGAAAGCCAGTACCTGGAACCGGTAATGCGCGACATCGAAGCCATGCTGACCGAATCACAGCGTAACGTCAATGGAACTGCTATTCTGGAACTTCGCCCGTACGGATTCTCTACTGTAGGAGTAGAATCAAAAGATGACCTCGTGAAGAACAAGTTCGGCGAATACGGAGAAATGCAGAAAGGATGGACTGCAGAAGACGCAAAAGGCTTCATCAAGGTGTTGTCTACTCCGCTTCGTGCCTATTATGCAAACCATAAAGACGAAGCTGACGTATGATAAAAGCAGGAATTATAGGAGGCGCAGGATATACGGCAGGCGAACTGATTCGCCTGCTGCTTAATCATCCGGATGTAGAGATTGCATTTATCAACAGTTCCAGCAATGCGGGCAACAAGATTACTGATGTACACGAAGGCCTGTATGGAGAAACCGATTTAGTGTTTACAGATGAACTTCCACTCGATACCATCGATGTATTGTTCTTCTGTACAGCTCACGGCGATACAAAGAAATTCATGGAAAGTCATAATGTACCGGAAGATTTGAAAATCATCGACCTGTCCATGGACTACCGCATCAAATCGGACGACCATGACTTTGTATACGGTCTGCCAGAACTGAATCGCCGTACTATCTGCCAAAGCAAGCACGTGGCTAACCCGGGATGCTTTGCTACATGCATTCAGCTCGGACTTCTGCCATTGGCCAAGCATTTGCTGTTGAACGACGACGTAATGGTAAACGCCATTACCGGAAGTACCGGAGCAGGTGTAAAACCAGGAGCTACGAGTCATTTCAGCTGGCGTAACAACAACCTCAGCATCTACAAACCGTTCTCACACCAGCATGTGCCAGAAATCAAACAGTCACTGAAACAGCTGCAGAACAGTTTCCATTCAGAAATCGATTTCATTCCTTACCGAGGTGACTTTGCCCGTGGTATTTTTGCCACTATCGTAGTAAAGACCAAGGTAGAGCTGGAAGAGATTGTGAAAATGTACGAAGAGTACTATGCAGAAGATTCTTTCACCCACATCGTAGACAAGAATATCGACCTGAAGCAGGTAGTCAACACCAACAAATGTTTGATTCACCTGGAAAAGCATGGCGACAAGCTGCTTATCATTTCTTGCATTGACAACCTGCTGAAAGGAGCCAGCGGTCAGGCTGTACACAATATGAACCTGATGTTCAATCTGGAAGAAACAGTAGGACTGAAACTGAAACCGAGCGCATTTTAATTAATGAATAATGAATAATGAAAATGAATAACCAGGCAGAACTCCTTGATTGCTGCTCTTAATTATTCATTCTTAATTCTTAATTATATGAAGTTATTCGACGTATATCCTTTGTTCGATGTAAACATCGTAAAAGGAAAAGGCTGCCACGTATGGGACGACAAAGGTCAGGAATACCTTGACCTTTATGGAGGACATGCCGTTATCTCCATCGGTCACGCACATCCTCACTATGTGGAAACCATCAGCAAACAAGTAGCTACATTGGGATTCTATTCCAACTCTGTAATCAACAAGTTACAGCAGGAAGTAGCCGACCGTCTGGGAGCCATCAGCGGTTATGATGACTATCAGCTTTTCTTAATCAACTCTGGAGCAGAAGCCAACGAAAATGCATTAAAACTGGCATCTTTCTATAACGGACGTACACGTGTGATTTCTTTCGCCAAAGCTTTCCACGGACGTACTTCACTGGCAGTAGAAGTAACCAACAATCCGAAAATCATTGCTCCGATCAATGACAACGGACACGTGACATACCTGCCGCTGAACGACACAGAAGCGCTGAAAGCCGAACTGGCCAAAGGCGATGTATGTGCAGTCATCATTGAAGGCATCCAGGGCGTAGGAGGAATTCAGCTCCCTACTACAGAGTTCATGAAAGCCATTCGCCAGGCGTGCGATGAAACCAATACCGTCATGATTCTGGATGAAATCCAGTCGGGTTACGGAAGAAGCGGTAAATTCTTTGCTCACCAGTATAATGAGGTACGCCCTGACATGATTACTGTAGCTAAAGGCATTGGCAACGGATTCCCGATGGCCGGTGTACTGATTAGTCCGAAATTCACTCCGGTATATGGACAGTTAGGAACGACTTTCGGTGGCAATCATCTGGCATGTGCAGCAGCTATCGCTGTACTTGATGTAATGAAAGCAGAAAATCTGGTTGAAAATGCAGCCAAAGTAGGTACTCACCTATTGGAAGAATTGAAAGGCTTCAAAGGAATCAAAGAAGTACGCGGTCGCGGCTTGATGATTGGAATGGAATTTGAAGAACCCATCAAGGAACTCCGCCAGAAATTACTTTTCGAAGAAAAGGTATTTACCGGTGTCAGCGGCACCAACGTCATCCGTTTGCTTCCACCGCTCTGCCTGAGCATGAACGAAGCAGATGAATTCCTGACTCGCTTACATAGGCTTATCAAATAATAAAAACGTATCACGTTTTTACATTTACGCCTTGATGCATTTCTACATCAAGGCGTTTTTTGTTATCCTTCTTATTACCCATAAGTTTTCTCCATTAAAGAAGATTTTATTTTTCCGGTTCAGGAGAAACGTTCCAGAATCTCCATGCACATACGGCCGTTATGATAAGGGCATTTCCAGAAACCAGCCTTATCATCCTTCATATTAATGGTACCATCCGCATACAAACTCCAATGCCATTCACCATGCAACTTATCCACTAATTTCGTTTGAATGAAATTCCAGCATCGCAATGCGATTTGCAATGCTTCTTCATCGCCAAAATGCTGAAAAAGATTCACATGTCCTACCACATTTTCAGCTTGAACCCACCAGTGCAGCTCACGGTCAATTTTTCCTTTGCTGACAAAGTTCTCGTAAATCATACTGCCATCCGGATTCAGCCCCTCATCTGCCGCCTCAGCAATTTTCACAATAACCGGTTCCACCTTTTTCAACAAATCCAGATCACCTACCACCAGTGCCGCCTCATGTATCAGCCACGAAGCTTCAATATCATGTCCGTAGGATACTATCTGATACTTATTGGTCCAGTCATCTTCAAAGAACAAATTCAGGTGATACGTTTTGGCATCCAATATCTTCTCTAAAAACAAATTGACCAGATTGACAATCTGCTTCTTCAGGCGTTCATCTTTCCATACACGATAAAGATTTGTATAAGGCTCCAGAATATGCAAGTGCGTATTCATCGTCTTTTTCTCATTCTCGTCCTTATCGCTTAAGCGCATATCTTCTATCGGACGCCAGTCGCGCGTCAAAGCTTCCAGATAGCCGTTCTTTTCTGCATCAAAACTATATTTTTCAATTACCTCAAACAACCGGCAAGCATAATCCAAAGCTTCCGCATCTCCCGTCGCACGCGCGTACTCACTCAACCCGTAAATGGCAAAGCCAATGGCATAAATCTGCTTCTTGGTATCAAGTGGATTCCCTTCACAATCCAGTTCCCAATAAATACCCCCAAACTCCGTGTCATAGAAATGATCAATCAAATAATGTTTGGCACGTGTCGCTGTTTCCAGATACTCCTCTTTGTGAAGCAGACGGTACGCAGCCGAGAAAGTCCACAAGATACGTGCATTCAGGATGGCTCCCTTCGATGCAGATGCCTCCAATACATCCTTTCCGGTAATACGACCGTAAAATCCACCATGTTCACGATCGGTCATCTTTTTCATCCAAAACGGAAGTATATTCTGTTCCAGCTCTGCCTTCACCTCCACGCAGAACTGATTTATCTTCTCATTCTTCATCTTTTGATTCTCTCTTTAAGTTTAACTGTTCCATTATACCCTTCATCTTCTGTTCTCCTAACGGATAGAAGACAATAAAAACTATCGAAATAAATGCAGCTGCTGCCGGAAGTAAACTTAGGAACATTTTGATACCATGAATGGTTTCTTCACTCTGTACGGCATTAGCCTGAAAGCCAAAGAAAGACAACAGCCATCCGGTAACCGCCGTACCAATAGCCCATCCAAACTTCTGGCTCATGGATGAAGCACTAAAAATCAATCCCGTAGCACGGTTTCCCGTTTTCAGTTCTGAGAAATCGGCACAATCGGCATACATTGACCAAAGCAACGGGAAGATACTACCGGCACATACACTTATCAGACATTGAAATACAAAAATCAATGTCAAATCCTCCTTGTCAAACCAGAAAAATATCACACTTAATACCGAAGCTACCAGCATGGAAAGTGCAAAAGTCTTTTTCTTTCCAATCTTATTACTCATAGGAGCTGCCAGGACTACACCTACAATATTCGCAATCTGCCCCACAGAAAGATACAAACCGCTCAACACGAAGGATACTCCCATCAGTGAAACAATACGATATTCATCTTCTACAATAAAATACTTGAAGTAATACACCGCAGCTCCATCCCTGATAGAATTAAATACCAATGTCGCTACTCCAGCTCCAAACAAAATCCACCAAGGCTTATTATGAAACAAATCCCTAATGTCCTCCTTCAAAGAAGTTTTCTTCTCATTAATCGGCTTTACCCGTTCTCTTGTCCAGGCAAAGCAACCCAAAAACAGTAGGGCACACATCATCCCAATCACCACCACGGCCATGAACCAGCCAAACTGCTGATCACTCAACTCCTTGCTATGCCCGCTAAACCAGTTCACCATCGGCATGAACAACAACAGAGCAATAAAACTACCCAGGTAAGCAAACATCATACGGTAAGTAGATAAGGTATTACGCTCTGACGGGTTAGGACTCATCACTCCCAATAATGAAGCATAAGGTACGTTAATACCAGAATATACCATCATCATCAACGAATAAGTGATATACGCATACACCAGTTTCCCTGCATCACCGAAAGGAGGTGTATAAAAAGTAAGTACTCCTATCAAACCAAACGGAACTGCAAGATATAGCAGATACGGACGAAACTTCCCCCATCGACTAGAAGTACGGTCGGCAATTACTCCCACAATCGGGTCGAACACTGAATCCCAAATACGTGTCACCAAAAACATGGTACCCACCATTGCCGCCGGTAGTCCGAATACATCCGTATAGAATATCATCAAATAGGCTCCAAACAATTTCCAGAACATGGAGGAAGCCATATCCCCAAATCCGTAGCCAATCTTTTCCGTGAGTTTTATCATAGCAGTACTTACTTTTTTATTATTTCATCAATTTCAGGTTTTTATCAATCAATTTTTTCAGTGTTTCTACCGAAGCTGTAGTAGTCAAGCCATCCTGTGGCGTATTCATACAATAATCCACCAACTTATCAATTGTAGAAACAGCCACATGCATACGTGTATCGGAAGAGGCATAATAAATGAACACCTTTCCATCTTCATCTGCAATCCAGCCATTGGTAAACAGCACATTCGATACATCACCAATACGTTCTTCCCCTTCCGGAGCCATAAAATATCCACCCGGAGCAGCAATCAACTTACTGGGGTCTTCCAATGAAGTCATATACATGTAAAGCACATAGCGCAAGCCAGCTGCACAACCACGTACACCGTGTGCCAGATGCAGCCATCCTTTGGGAGTCTTGATAGGATGAGGACCTTCACCGTTCTTCACTTCTTTAATCGTATGATAATAGCGGCAGTCAATAATCTTTTCTTCAGTCACTTCCGCATGCGTAATATCGTCTACCAAAGCCCAGCCGATACCTCCACCGCTTCCGGCATCAATGAATCCATCTTGCGGACGAGTATAAAAAGCATATTTGCCATTCACAAACTCCGGATGCAGCACTACGTTACGCTGCTGGCTTTTCGACTTCAAGTCCGGCAGACGTTCCCAGGTTTTCAGATCTTTTGTACGGGCAATGGCGGCTGTGGCCGTAGCAGAAGACAAATCACCGGCTGGTGCATTGTCGTCATGACGTTCTGCACAGAAGATACCATAAATCCAACCATCTTCATGTGCTGTCAGACGCATATCATAAATATTTGTAGCCGGAATCACATCATCGGGCATGGTAATAGGATAATCCCAAAAACGGAAATTATCTACCCCATTCGGGCTTTCAGCCACCGCAAAGAACGATTTACGATCGGCACCTTCCACACGTACTACCAATATATACTTTCCATTCCACTTGATAGCTCCTGAATTCATCGTTGCATTCATTCCGATACGCTCCATCAAGTAGGGATTGGTTTTCTCATCCAAGTCATAACGCCAAAAAATCGGTGTATGAGCTGCGGTTACTACCGGATATTTATAACGAGTGTACACACCGTTGGTGGTTTCAACAGGCTCATTCTTTCGAGTTATCAACTCTTCATGCTGAGCGAACAATCTTTTTACCTTATCTTCAAAAGTACTCATATCAATTTATATTTTTATTTCATTTTACATTTTTCATATCTCCTGCAAACAATGTGCGTGAATCGTTATAGAAGTTCAGAAAATCATCTGCCGACGGATGCCCCGGATAAGGCGCATAATAATGATTTTCTTTTTCACGTGCATTTCTCCATACCAGCACATAACTTATCGGATAGTTCTCTATTACCGGCATCAAGGTTTGAGTCCACCATACTGAATCGGGAATTGTTTCATAACCTGTTTCGGTTACAGCCATCACCTTTTTATGTGCTTTGCTTACCTGCGACATAATAGCAAGTGCATTATCCAGGCTCTTTACATAAGTATCTTTATCAAATTGATATGCATCTACTCCTATCAAGTCAATAATATCATCTCCCGGATAACGCTCCAGATACTCCACAGAATCTTTAGGTTCCGTGCCCGGAGAATACGCATACAGCAGCTGGGTAGCTCCCTTTTCCTGCATACGTTCATACGTCATCCGCCAAAGTGCTTTATAATCTTCCGTAGAGCAAAGATTCTGTCCCCACCAGAACCAGCTTCCCGTATGCTCATGCCACGGGCGGAAAAGAACCGGTACCTTTACCCCTTCCGACGTTTGTATTGAGTTCAGATAGTCGGCTACTTTATCCAGCCAACCCATAAACTTATCATGATTTACCCCTCCAGGCAGTACAGATTTCACAACTGTTGAATCACTCACATCCCATGAATCTTTCCCCGTTACCGGATTGTCCACATGCCAGCTGAAAGACGACATTCCTCCGCGTTCATATTGCGCCACAACTTCTTGCCGGATACGGTCTAGAGATACATTATCCAAGTTCTTATCCCCATAAATTTCAATACGTCCCAAATCAAAGGACATCATGGCTGGATAGTCACCACATACACTTTTCACATCGCTTCGCGCAGAGTCGCCATCCCAACCAATGCCGTACACCGGATCATCATGATGTCCGAACATGAATTGTCTTTGCTGCGGTATAGCTTTCAATTTATCTAACATCGCCTGAGCTTCCGGACTATCAGTCTCAATAGTAGTTTTATTACCATTTGCACAAGCAATCGTCAAACACATCGTTATTCCTAAAATTAGTTTTGAAGAATTTTTCATAAGAATCAGCTTTAAAATTACATAGCACAAAGGTAGGTTTTCCATCCCATCCTTTCTGATACAATTTTAGCAAAAGCAGATAGTAAAATATTTATTCAAAGAAATTGGAAAACTCTGCATGCAGAAAGTAAGATATTTCTCATACAGAGTTTTCCCCATCATTACCTCATAATTTACTCATCGCTTCCTTCACTGCCTCACGATCCAATACATTCTCTGACTGAAATGCAGCTTCCCACCAAGCTTTATCGGCATGAGGTTTTGCTTCAGTTCCTTCGCCTGCATTGCCATACCATGGCATAAACCAAGACCATGCAGCTCCATTGTTCCACTGTGCTTCTATATTCCCAATGGGCGCATTTTTACTTGCATCATTAGAATCTGCATAATATCCACACTCTGTCAAGGCAATCATCCGGTCACCATACAATGCAGTCAATGCCTTAAATTCTTCCGCACATTCTTCCGCAGTCTTTCCATACAAGTCGCGACCGATAATATCCACATATTCATCACCCGGATACCAGTTTGCATCATCTTTATTTTCAGAAGTCCACACCCAAATCAAATTGTCCAAACCTTGTTCTTTAAAATAGGTGAACATCATTTTCCAAAGTGCTTTAAAACTCTCCGCATCTTTTCCCCACCAGAAGAACTGACCGGCTGCTTCGTGTAACGGACGCCACAGCACAGGAATCTTTGCCTCCTTCAGCTGTTTCAGCATGTTGGCAACCTTTTCCAAATCCGCTTTTACAATACCATTCTCCCATGTTCCTTCTTCTGTAGCTTTTTGAGCATTAAACACAGTTTCCGACAAAGTAGCCGTATAGTCATCAATGTTACTATCTGTATTTTTAGGCACATTCCAATGCCACATACAAGACACGATACCTCCTGCGTTTGCCCAATTTGTTACCGGAGAAATATCAGAATAGTCAATCCAGTTTTGCCCAGAATACCGGATATGCATATAATCAAACGTATTCAAAGCCGGGTAATGTCCTGTCCATGTATTGACTTGCTCAGCCTCATCCGTATTCCATGCCACATTCGCCATTATACCGGAAATTGTTTTCTTCCCATAGTTTTCTATCAAGAACTTATACAATTTTTCTGCTTCCGGTGATGTGGCCATAACTAAATTAGAATGTAAATCCAGTGTTCTGAAGTTTAATGAAAATGCAGGAGCAGGCATTTGGTTAGGACCAGTTACCAGCCCTTCCGGAATAGTTATCGTATAGTCTGTAGCTCTTGAGGGTGCACTCACAGTCAATGTCAATGTATCATTTTTACCATACACTATTCCATTACGGATATGCCCGTCGTTAGTCACGGTGATTTGAGTCGTATCAGCTGTAGAAAAGAATACATTCTTATCATAAGCTATTTTCAATGTAAAATCGCCGGCTTTCACAGAAGCTCCTTCTGCCAAGGAGGCATAAACCAGTACCGGAGCATCTACAGCAGGCACATCGTGCTCCACATCGGTATTGCAGGCAATCAAAGCCACAGGAGCTGCCAATGCCCACATCCATTTCATTATATTTGTTTTCATACGTATATTCATTTAGAAATTTTTATTTTAAAGTTACTTTAGTCATTGTAAAGTTACAACCGGTTACCACTAAACCATACATCTTATTGTTGTCATCTGGATTACGACGACTTAGCACCTCCAGATCCTCTTCGGTCAATGCAGCTGAGAATTTAGTAGAACCTGCTTCAAGACTGGCTGGTGGAATATTCGGCAATTCTTTCCATCCAATAGCACAACCTCCCAATCGAATCTGCCAGTCGGTCGTACCTGTGTTCAAGGTATAATAAACGGTTATAATAGTACCAGGCTGTACAGAGCTCCAATCATATCCATCCCATCCAAGAGCTTGATTACCACCCCAGTTTCCAATATCATACGAACCTTCCCAGATAACCTTTGTAAACGAAACAGTATATTTCTTGCAAGTTCCATCTTTAGAAATCAGCTCGACAGAAGAATCATGTCCAGCTGTTTCCGGTACTGGGATTGTCAACTGACTACCGCTAGAGGTGTAATTTACTTTCGTACCGGCAACCTGAACCTCTGCTAATTCTCCAATATTCACAACGTCTACCACCATGTCCTCTCCGACAAAATAATCATTCGTCTTCAAAACGTTCTCGTCTGCGATGTGACAATATTTAGGTGCAGTAACAGTCAGTTCCAGACTGGAAATCGTTTCCCCGCTTGTCAATACCAATTGAATCATTCCACTTTGAGCTTCTCCTGGTACCACAACCTTCACTTCCGTTTCAGATAAAGAAGTAGGCTCCACCGTTTTTTCCACCCCAGGGAACAATACGGCAGCAATCATGTCCATATTCTTTCCCGTCAAAGTCAGTTCTTTTCCGGCTGTAATTTCCGTTTCCTGAGCTTTCACGTCTTCAGGAGTAGCCATCTTTATTTCAGCTACCTGCACCAAAACGCCGGAAGCTGGAACCACATAGATTGGACCATTGACAGCACCGCGAGAAATTGTAAAGGTCAAGGCTTTCTGCTCAGCAGAATATGTAAACGGCATTGCTTCTCCGTTCTCCATCCTGACTTCTTTTACCAAATCAAAGTTCTCGCCTGTAACGGTCATTATTGCTCCTGGCTTAATATTGTTATAGTCTGCCACTTCCGCAACAGAAGGCAACACCACCTGCAGTTCTACTTCCGAATAAAGTCTGTTAGGTATTTCTGCCCCGTCAGAAAGAATAATTTTCCCACTCCGCGCTTCTTCAGGCACACGCACTTGAATCTCATTCCGCGTATGCTTTAAGAACTTGCTCGTAGCCTCCGTTGTCTCTTCTTCAGCAATCACTTCATCAGAGACAATCACATTCTCTGCAAAAATCACCTGATGCATCAAATTAAGATACTCCCCTTTAATAGTCAACACATCACCAGGCCTTACACTTTCCGGAGAAAAACTTTCTATCGAAACAGGCTCAGAATAAGTCAACTGAGTCTTGGTAACAATACTTTCTCCATTACGGAGCATCAAAGTCACATACCCGGGCAAAGCTGTTTGAGGCACAATCACCCTGATTTCTTCCGCACTGATAAGCTGTATATCCGTAATGGCATCACAACCGGGAATCAATACTGATGCAACCTGATCCATTCCGCAACCAAGGAATCGCAACTCACCCCCACGTAACACTGGGCTCGGTCCAAATACGTTCAAACTAATACCTCCCTTATACTGATTGGTATCCAAATCATTTGTCTCACAAGCGGTGAATGTCAAAGAACTCAATAGAACGAGACAAGCCATCCACCATGCAGAAAACTTATATATTTTATTCATACGTCTAAGTCTTTAAATATTATTCAACCGGAACCACCCGAATATTGTCTATGCAAATAATCGGTTCACATTCTTTACCATCAACTCCACCTCCACGCAGGAAGATGCTTAAACCTGCGAATCTGTCCTGAGTAAATTCTGTATCACTGGCTAGCCCAGAAACTAACTTATTAAATTCTGACATTTTGAGTGTAACTGTAACCCACTGATTGTTTGTATCGTATGAACCAGTTTCTTCCCAAGGAACCCAAACGCCACGAGGAGCCTTTCCTTCTTCATGACTTTCATCATCATTCCAGATGTAATCCTGTGTCTGGTTACTCATAGAAACTTCATCCAATGAGGTAAATCGAATTTGCATACCTTCTGCCATCCATGGATTAGAAGTCGGAACATATACTTCAAATTTCAATGCTAATTCCTCAATCTTATAATCTTCCAGCATTTTCTTAAACTGAGGCAAATTATAAAGAGGTACACAACCTTCCGTTGCATTCGGATCAGGCCAATACATCATCAGATACTCTCCTGGAGTTTGCCATTGTCCACCAGAAAGGGTGGCAGGTCCCATCACCATATACTTTCCATCCACTGAAGGAACAGAAGCAAGAATCTGTCCTTTCTTTTCATTGTCACCATTCCAGGAATTTCCTGCAGCCAAAGCACCTTCATATTTTCCATCCCAGTCAAACAGAATATTACGTGTATCCTTATACTGGAAAACAGATTGTCCGGTTCCGTAAATAGACTTCACACGAATATTTCCTTGCACCGCTCCCTCAGGTACTATAAATTTGACTGCTGTTTTCGTGATACTCGTAATCTGCTCTCCTTCCACAGTAATATCTCCAGGCATGGAAATTGTCAAAGGCACATTAGGGTCATCTACAAAATAATCACCATACAATACGGCTTCACTTCCGGCCGGAGCATATTCACAACTCATAGAACTAACCACCGGTGCAGGAACCATTACACTAAAATCAAAATCCACTTTTTCCCCAGACTTGGTAATCATATAGATTTTATTGGTCACTTCTTCCGGTATATTCTTAGGAATATCCACTAAAACAGTATGGTCTGTCATATAACTTGTATTCAAGGTAGCTTTCTGATCATTGAAATAAAGTTCATAGATACTACGCAAGTTATCTCCCACCAGGCAAACCGTATTTCCCAGATAAGCTCCCACAAGTAATGAATCTGCTTCTTCCGGCAATGGAGAGCGCACATATTTCAAAGTAGGAACCCCATCTGCAATTTCATATTTATCCGGCTGATCTTCACAGGCAGTCATAAAGCAACCCATCATAGCCAATGCTGCCACAAAGAACCAATTGATATATCTTGTTTTCATTTTATGCATCATTTAAAAGATTAATAACTATACTCCGTACGCACATCCACATGTACGGGATCTTCCATCAAATTAGGATTAAATACCACATCCTCAGAGGGGAACGGCAATGTAAAACTTTCCTTTGTCACATTAGGTACCTTTGGATTATTGGTATAATGCTGGTCTGAAGTAGCATTCCAAGTCGTCTGTCCGGATTCATAATAGGATTTATACAACGTATTCAAGTTGTCGTACACATCACGCTTCTGATTTACAAGTTCATTAATCGCTCTTGATGAATCATAATAAGACAAACGTACAAAATCATACCAACGGTCTCCTTCACAAGCCAGTTCCAGACGACGTTCCTTCCATACATCTTCCCAAGAAACAGAAGCTGGCAATTTGTATTCACTTACCGCACGATGACGTACTTGCCAGAATACATCCCTTGCCTTTTCGTTCGTGGTTGAACCCTGATTTCCAATTACAGCTTCTACATAAATCAGATATACATCAGCCAAACGCAATAAATGAGTACTCAAGCTACTGGACATACTTGCAGCCGACACACCCAAACCTTTCATGTGATCATTTGCATTGCCATACAAATGCTTCACCTCATTGGCTCCTGTCGGACTCTGCAATTCTCCGGGGCCGCCTTTACCATAACCATCCTTATCATAGATAAAGTTGATATAATCAAAGCCTCCCTTATCCTGCCAGAAATATTCATATTTATCGCCCGCCATCATCATGGTTGCTTTACGACGAGTATCAATAACCGATTTATCACGGTCTTTCGGATTCTGGTCCGGAGTAACTCCAAAAGCCAGCTGTAAGTCAATAGAAGGACCATTATAACCACCCCAGTTATCTCCAAATTCATCAAATCCCACCATAGCCAAGTCTGACTGTAACGTATTCTGCGCCGTGTACTGACCGCTTGCCGCATCCCAACGCCAGCCAATCAGACTTTCTTCACAGTTATTATTCTGCAAACGGAATATATCTACATAGTTTTCCATCAGTTTGCGACCAGAATTATCAATCACATCTTCTGCCAGTTCTTTGGCTTTATTCAAGGCAGCCTCATCACGCATACCGTTTTGTCCTACGCCCGACTTTGTCAAATAAACCTTTGCCAGCAATCCTTCAGCTCCATAATAATCGATGCGTCCGGCCTCACCTTCCATGATATTTCCATCCTCATCTTTAAACAATTCCATTGCTTTCTCCAATGTCATGACAATATATTCATAGACATCAGCCAGCATGACCTTCTTCTTGTCATTGTAAGTTCCATCTGCCAGTTCTTGAGAATTATCGTGTACAATAGGTACAGCCCCGAAAGTACGTGCCAGATAGAAGTAAGCCATAGCCTTCCAAGACAGACACTCAGCCATACACTGTCTTCTGACATTCTCAGAACAGTTAGCTGTTTGCAGGGTTTTGTAGACCGTATTACAATAGGCTATGACAGACCACAAAGAATAAGACATATTGACCAGATCCTGGTCCGTTCCATTCACTGTGAAATCCAGATAAGGACTTTTCCCCCAATAATAATTACCAGACATCACTTCACCCACTTTAAAGAAACCACGCTGGAAATCATACCATGGAGAGTTATACAAGAAATTTACTCCCTGCACACACTGGGTATCATTCTGGTAAAAATTAGATTGATTATAATTGTCTTCAGTCGGTCGATCCAGGAAATCATCACAAGAAGTTGCCCCCATACCAAAGACCGCAGCCAAAGCCACATATTTAATATTCTTGATTTTCATATACAGTCAAATTTAACAGGTTAAAAAGAAATATTCAATCCAAATGAATACACCGTAGGCGACGGATAACGTCCGTAATCCAATCCGTACACATTAGTACTTTGCGTACTGGCTCCGATTTCAGGATCGTAACCATCATATCCTGTAATTGTCAATAAGTTCTGAATATTCGCATAAAGCCGTAAGTTATTAATGCCGAACTTCTTAATTAATTTACTCGGGAAAGTATAACCCAGTGTGATATTCTTCAAACGAATATAAGAACCATCTTCCACATAACGGTCGCTGATACGGTCATTGTCGTTCGGGTCCTGAATAGAAGCACGAGGAATTGCAGCTTCCGGATTAGAGACACGCACATTAGTCACATCGTCATACCAATACTGGCCGGAAGGATAAACTTTGTCCGGATCAATCGGCTCCAGCCGGGCACGACCCGTTACCGAGTTCAACTGATTTTCCCATGCAGAATTCATGTGAGTAAGCTGCATACCCAAATAATTCATTACCTTATTTCCATAAGAACCATTAATAAAAATCGACAAGTCAAAATCCTTGTAACGGAATGTATTGGTCCATCCAAAAGTAAATTTCGGCATCGGAGAGCCCAAATTCGTCTTATCATATTCATTAATTACACCATCAGGTTTTCCATCCGGACCACTAATATCCTTATATTTGATGTCACCGACCCAAACTGTATTCTTTCGGTTGAACACTCCGTTTGACGGATACTGCTCCGGTTTCGGAGATTTCTGCAGGTCTTCATAATCCTGATAAACTCCATCACATACATAACCATAGAAATTATACAATGACTCACCTACATTGGACACACTGACTACGTCATTCCATTGTCCATAGCCGACAATCTGTGCATTGGCCGTTCCACTCAAGGCTTTCAGCTTGTTCTTATTGAATGAAATCTGGAAATCAGAATCCCACTGGAACTTTCCAATTAACGGATGCGTGTTGAGTGAAATTTCCACACCGGCATTCTCAATACTACCATAGTTACCATAAGGAGGATCCAAACGGCTGCTGGTATTCCCCTGAGTTCCCATATAAGAAGGTAACTGCAAAGCCATCAACATGTCATTTGAAACCTTTTTATACCAGTCTACCACCACATTGATACGGTCCTGAATGAATCCCAAGTCCAATCCTACATTCCACTGTTCCTGAGATTCCCACTTGATGCTGGTATTCGGAATATTTTTCGGACGATATCCCGTTCCGAGACTTGAACTCATTTTCACGATAGAAGTTCCCCACAAATATCCTCCAATATTTGCATTACCGGTCTGTCCCCAGCCTAAACGTAATTTACCATTACTAATTACACCAGACAAAGGCTTAAAGAATTCTTCATTTGAAAAACGCCACGAACCAGCAAGTGCATGGAAACCTGCCCAACGGTTATCCGGGCCAAAGTTTGAAGAGCCATCATAACGGTAAGTGTAAGTTCCGTAATAACGGTTATCGTAATTATAAGTCAGACGAGTGAAGAACGATGCCATGGCTGAACTGCCAAACCCAGATCCAATTACCGGAGTAGCGGTACCTAAAGCCGGATTATGCACGGCATCAGAAGGCAAACTGGTATTGGTCACGCTGATATTGTCATAATTAGACGCCCAACATTCCTGTCCCAGCATGGCCGTAAAATTATGCTTGTCTATCATGCCGCTATACGTAACATAATTCTTGAGCTGCCAGAATGTACTGCTGTTCTTCTGAATACTACTATAGTTACTGTCGCGCTTCCAACTACCAAAGTCTACCATAGGTTTATAGCGCTCACCTCTGGAAGCACTAATATCATAGCCCAGTTCCGCATGCCATACCAGGTTCTTTATCGGTGTTACCTCAAAGAAGATGTTACCTGTCAACTTCTGGCGGTTCAGCAGCACCTGGTCCATCATAGCCATTGCTATCGGGTTCGGATTCGTATAACCTTCACGTACAATGGTCGCATAATTTCCGTCAATATCATAAATAGGAATATCGGGGACAGTTTTCAATGAATAATTAATAATACCCTGTTCACCATCTGCCAGTTTCAAATCTTCGTCCGTAGATGAATAGGTAGCACTTAATCCTAGTTTCAACCAGCTTTTCAACTGAGAGTCCAAATTCACACGGAAAGAATAACGGTTAAAGTTGGATCCGATTAACGTACCGTCCTGATCCATATAAGAAGCAGAAACATAATATTTAATCTTTTCCGTACCTCCTTCAGCAGAAACCTGATGCTGATGTTGCAATGCTGTCTGGAAAACCGCATCCTGCCAGTTCGTTCCTTTACCCAAGATAGAGGGATCAGCATAATATCCGTTCACATCCAATTCACCCACTTGCACAAATTCATTGTAATAATTAGCAAATTCACGCAAGTTCATCATATCCAGCCGTTTGGTCTGTCTTTGTACAGCCAGCATGCCATCATACGTAAATTTGGCTTCACCAGCCTTACCTCGTTTAGTCGTAATCAATATCACTCCATTTGCTCCTTGCGCTCCATAAATCGCGGTTGCCGAAGCATCCTTCAAAATTTCCATTGAGACAATATCGGCAGGGTTAATGGTAGAAAGCGGAGAAATGGTAGATACGGAACCATTACCCAACGCATCTCCCAGACCGAAATCTGCACCCGAAGCACCTCCTCCTTGCACAATCACTCCATCAATCACATATAGAGGTTCCGCATTGGAATTAATGGTAGCCTGTCCACGCACACGGATAGAAGACGAAGAACCCGGAGCTCCAGAAGTACTTACGGCAGAAACACCCGCCGCACGTCCTTGCAAAGACTGGTCCAGGTTGGTAATTACAGAACCTTTTATCGCATCTTCTCCCACTGATACAGAAGCACCAGACAAGTCACTTTTCTTCATGGTTCCATAACCCACTACCACAACTTCATCCAAAGTCTCGGAATCTTCCTTCAATACAATATGCAAAGAAGTCTGGTTCGTGACTTTTATAGTTTGCGTGACATAACCTATATAAGAAATCTCCAGTGTAGCTCCAGAAGAAACATTTAACACAAAATTACCATCAATATCCGTAATTACCCCATTAGTTGTTCCTTTTTCCAGAACATTCGCTCCAATCACAGTTTCACCGGCAGCATCAACTACTTTTCCTTTGATCTGCCTTTTCGCTTGCTGCAACACTTCCGATGCGTGAAGTTCAGAAGCCTGCACCTGATACACATTTCCCATAGAAGCCATGGCAAATGCACCAGCAACCAGCGCACATCTTTTTACATTTTTATTCATAGTGTATCACTTGTATGATTAATAATTCTTCATCAATAGATATATGCGAAAAGCCAACAAACGGAATCCTCTCTACATAATATCAGATTAAAAGTCGCTTTATATTACAAATTTCTTACAACCACAAAGGTAGAAACAATCGTATTGTAATAATGATACAATTTTATCTATCACTAGTATAAAACAAATCACCGACTATTACTTCTCTTCTTTCTACCCGGTACAATCATCAACCAGATTTTATTCCTTCATGAAATGTGTGTATTCAACTTCTATTATATCATTCTTCATTTGCTTACATGCAAATAAAATATTCACACAACTCCGAGGTAATAGAAAAGAAATTCGTTTCTGCATACCTATTAGATTTATTTCAACGCTGCAAAATTAGCCGATAACCACTGATAAAAATGATATAATTTTATCATATACTGATCGAAGTTTATTTATTCCCCACCTAAACAGAAAAATGGCCCTCTTTTCTCAATACCAGATAAAAAGAGGGCCTTCCTTAATTATATATTATACTATTAAATAATGGTACGTTTCTTTCTGTAATTATCTCTGAACTCTTTGGGGGAACATCCTTTCTTCTTTTTAAATATGCGATTGAAATTAGATAAATTATTAAAGCCACACTCATAACAGATTTCAGCGACCGCCATCGTTGAATCAACAAGCAGACGCGTCGCATACCCCAACCGCAAATCAATAATGTAATCTGACAAATTCTTACCTGTACGCAACTTAAAGAAACGGCTGAAAGATACTTCGGTCATACCTACCATATCAGCCAGCTGTTTCAGCTTTATTTCCTCTTGATAATGCTTTCCTATATAGTCTTGTACTCTTTGTACACGCCTACTGTCTGAATGCACCTCTATTTTGGCAAACGAAGAACTTGAAAGAGTACGCGCCTGGTCAGTAAACAAAGAAAGTTCATAAAGCAAGGTCAGGAAATGTACCACGGCATAAAATCCTTTCATCTCAGGAAGCTTGTCAATCAATGAGTATACTTTCATCATGGCATCCATGGAAAAGCAAAGCCCATACTGTGCTTTATCCAGCATTTTACGAATCATATCAAACTGATTCGTTTCCACCAGTCCGTTCATAAAAGAAGGAACAAACTGAATAGTTATTTCCCGGATATTTTCTGAGGTACACGTATTTTGTTCCCACACATGCTCCAAATCAGGACTCGTAATTAATACCAGATCATAATCACCTATCACTTCAGCTGAATCCCCGACTACACGACGCACTCCAGGTGCATGCTCCACAAAATTCAGTTCAAACTCACGGTGGCAATGCATGGGATATGTAAACTCTTTCTTATGCCGATCGGCAATGTAAAAGCAATCTTTATCTGAAAGAGGAGTTATTTCTCGTATAAAATTCTCATTCAACAACTTTTCCATAGCAGTACGTTTAAAAAGGAACAAAATAAGGCCATAATTAAAAGTTATTATTCTCAGAAAAAGCGTCTCATTCTCTATTTTTCTGTTTCCCACAAAAATAAGATAAAAACATATCAGTTTTATCACAAAACATCGCCTATTTTTGCAAACAAATAAATAATTAAACAAAATCTATTATCAAAACTGAAAAGCATGAGTGCAAAAAGCAAACTTTATCTTTTAGCAGGCCTTTCTTTCTTGGCCGGAAATGCAATGGCACAGCACATCTGTATTTCTACCCCTAACACATCGCTCGTACTGAATGCTCCCAATGGCGGTGAGCTAAAGTATCTTTACTATGGAAGCAAACTGAGTGAAACAGACTTGCAACACATCAATGAAGCATCTAATTGTAACCATACGGCTTACCCCGTATATGGAATGAATTGTCCGGGAGAAGCTGCCCTTTCTGTAAAACACGCCGACGGCAACATGTCTACACAAATGGAGGTGGTAAGTGTCAGCACCAATCAGGAAAACCAGTCTACATTAACGACCATCCACCTGAAAGACAAAGTATATCCGTTCTATGTCGACGTGCACTACAAAGCATATCAGGATGTAGACATGATAGAAACTTGGACTGAGATAAGCCACACAGAAAAGAAGCCGGTATATCTGAGCCAGTTCTCTTCTGCCTACTTACCCATTCGCAGAGGAAATGTATGGCTTTCACACCTGTCTGGTTCATGGGCAAACGAAGGACAACTGACACAAGAACCGCTACAGCCGGGAATGACCGTGATTAAAAATAAAGATGGGGTACGCAATTCACATACCTCACATGCAGAAGTGATGTTCTCACTCGATGGAAAACCACAGGAAAATACAGGAAGAGTCATTGGAGCCGCCCTTTGCTACACAGGCAACTATAAACTGAAGATTGATACCGACGACAGCGATTATCATCAGTTCTATGCTGGCATCAATGAAGAAAACTCTTCATACATGCTTCCTAAAAAAGAAGTATTCCGCACGCCTGCCGTAGCCCTGACTTACAGCGACAAAGGGCTGAGCGGCGCAAGCCGTAATTTCCACAAATGGGGACGTACTTACAAACTGGCTCATGGCAATGTGGTTCGTGATATTTTATTGAACAGCTGGGAAGGTGTGTATTTCGACATCAACCAGAAAGGAATGGACCAGATGATGAGCGACATTGCTTCAATGGGAGGCGAGCTTTTCGTGATGGACGACGGATGGTTTGGAGACAAATATCCACGTAAGAACGACAGCTCCTCACTGGGTGATTGGGTAACAGACAAAAATAAGCTTCCGGAAGGTATTGAGGGATTGATAAGGGATGCAAAGAAGCATGGCATCAAGTTTGGCATCTGGATAGAACCGGAAATGGCAAACACAATCAGCGAATTATATGAAAAACATCCTGAATGGATACTGAAAGCTCCTCAGCGTGATCCGGTTCTTGGACGAGGAGGTACTCAGGTAGTACTCGACTTGGCGAATCCGGAGGTACAGGATTTTGTTTTCAAGGTTGTTGACGACTTGATGACACAGTACCCCGACATCGCTTACATTAAATGGGATGCCAACATGGCTATTATGAATCACGGCTCCAACTACCTGACAGCTGATAAACAAAGTCACATGTACATAGAATATCACAAAGGCTTTGAAAGTGTATGCCAGCGTATCCGTGCCAAATATCCGGACTTAGTGATTCAGGCTTGTGCCAGTGGAGGCGGTCGTGCCAACTATGGCTATCTTCCTTACTTTGATGAGTTTTGGGTGAGCGACAACACGGATGCACTGCAACGCATCTACATGCAATGGGGAACATCTTACTTCTTCCCTGCCATTGCCATGGCTTCGCACATCAGTGCGGCTCCCAATCACCAGACCTTCCGCACCGTTCCACTTAAATACCGCATCGATGTGGCTATGAGCGGACGATTAGGAATGGAAATCCAGCCTAAAAACATGACCGATGAAGAAAAAGAGCTGTGCCGCAAAGCAATAGCCGATTACAAGAAAATCCGTCCGGTAGTTCAGTTAGGAGATATTTATCGCCTTGTTTCTCCATACGACCATCTGGGAGTAGCCTCCTTAATGTATACCAGTCCGGAAAAAGACAAGGCTGTATTCTACTGGTGGAAGACAGAACATTTTGTTAATCAACATTTACCGCGTGTAACAATGGCCGGTCTTCATCCCGACAAGACTTACCGTATCACAGAGTTGAACCGGATTGACAATCAGCCGTTGCCCTTTGAAGGGAAAGTCTACAGTGGAGCATTCCTGATGGAAAACGGCCTGGAAATTCCTTATACTCATCAGGTAGACTATCATAAATTAAATGATTATGCCAGCCGGGTATTGTATCTGGAAGAAGTAAAATAAACCGCACCATACATACACAAAATAAAAGCCGGACTTGCCGCCCACATGGCAAGTCCGGCTTTATTATATGAGAAGAATCCGCTGATTCCCAATTATCCGTACGGAACGGATACAACGGCAATTCACGCAAGTTAGCCACATTACCCGGCTGAAAGTCACGGAAACAATAGCGTACGGCAACAGGCTGCGCTACCTTGTCGCAAGTTACCTTTATCTGCGAATTATTGAAGACTTCTGCCTTTGCCGGATAGAATACCTTGTCGTTTCCAGCTACTTCAAAACCTTCCATACCCGACAAACGGTTAAATCCTTCTTCTGCATGGTCAAAGGATAAAATAGCCACACCACCTTTCACTTCCATCGACTTATAAACAGGTCCGCATGCCTCTATGCCCGGCACATGGTAAGTCTTACTCAAAGCCATATAAGCAAGGCGCTTGCCTACGTCTGTTTTATTCTTGGGATGCACATTCTTGATTTCATAAGGCTCTACCAAGTCGTTGGTTGAAATCATACCACTGTTCGAAATGATAGACTGCGCCTTGAACTGTGCTTCACGAAGGTATGCACACCCGGTAGTTTCCGTAGAGTTAAACGGCGCAATCTCCACATAATAGAAGGGCAATTCACCCAGCCCCCATTCCTTACGCCAAAGTTCCACCATTGTCTTCAGGCGTTCAGCATACGTTTTGTGTTTCCCCACATTCGATTCTCCCTGATACCACAGAAAACCTTTGATGGTATAATTCTGTAGTGGCTTCAACATGCCGTTATACATCAATGTCGGACTCAGGTAATGCCACCAGTCGTGTCCGTCCTCCTTGCGAATGTCTTTCTTCAAGTCAATATCGGGATACTGGGACACAACTTCACGAGGCAGCCATCCTTCCACCATAGAACCACCCCAACTACAGTTGATGATTCCTATTGGAATATCCAGTACCTGATTCATCATCATGGCAAAATGAAAGGCCGTCGCACTGAAAGCCGGTGCATTTTCCGGATTACTTACCTTCCAACTTCCTTTACACGAATCCACTGGTTTTACCTGACCGTTTTTCTCCACGGTAGCCACACGAATACCTTTCCATTTCGATGAAGTAGCAATGGCTTCATTAGCCCCTGCTATCGGACAGTTTACGAATCCTCGGAGAGGCATCTCCATATTCGACTGCCCTGAGCAGAACCAGACTTCGCCTACTAGGACATTGTTCAGTTTCACTTCCTCTCCGTCGGAAATGGAAATCGTATAAGCCTGATAACTGGCTGTGGGAGTCTGAATTTTAGCCACCCACTTTCCTTCCGCATCGGCGGTTACTTTATACACTTCCCGGTTCCACGACGGACGGATAATCACTTCGGCATTCGCATTTGCCTTTCCCCACAGACAAGCTTCAGCCTGCTGTTGCAATACCATATTGTCACTCACAATGTCGGGCAATGTAATCTTGCCCCATGCTCCAGCCTGCACCATCAGCAGACAGGCACTCACAATCCATTTTTTCATCTTACTCTATTTTTAAAGTCGCCATTTCTACAAAAATGATATGAGGAAGAGTGTTCTCAAAACAGAAAGTTAAAATTGCACGTTTCTCATAATATCATATTCTTTTTCACAAAGATAGTACATCTATCTTCATTACAATTAATACTTTTTTATCCAAGTTTTTCCAAATCATCCTCCAAACCTCAGTACTTTCTTGAAAGTACTCCAGTACTTCCATAGTAGTACTTCAGTACTTCCCCGTCAGTACTGGAGTACTGGCAAGGAAGTACTGGCAACTATAAAGGAACTGTAAATCAGCACATTCTTTTTATAGCAACAAAACTTATCAATTTCTGTAAATTGAATACCAAAATAAATTCCATTATATAGCCCAACTCTCATTTTTAATTATAACTTTGCGAATAAAGAACTCAAACTTGAAAGATATGAAAGTAGCAATCATCGGAGCCGGAAACATGGGAGGTGCCATTGCCCGTGGACTGGCCAACGGACATTATATTCAGGCACAAGAAATTTCGGTATCCAACCCCAGTGCCGGCAAGCTGGACGCACTGAAAGCGGAATTTCCTGCCATTCACGTAACGCATTCCAATAAAGAAGCGGCAGAAGATGCAGACATTATCATTATTGCCGTCAAGCCGTGGAAAGTGGAAGAAGTGTTGAAGCCGCTGAGATTAAGAGGACCACAGATTCTGGTATCGGTGGCGGCAGGACTGACTTTTGAAGACCTGGCACATTTTGTAGACCCGGAAATGCCGATGTTCCGCGTCATTCCCAACACGGCCATTTCAGAAGGAGCCAGCATGACACTGATTGCTGCACGCAACGCTTCGGAAGAACAGATTACTTCCCTGACTGCACTCTTTAACGAAATGGGACGTTCCATGCTGATTGAGGAGAAACAATTTGCAGCTGCCACCTCGCTGACTTCCTGTGGCATTGCCTACGTACTGAAATACGTACAAGCCGCCATGCAGGCAGGAGTAGAACTGGGTATCAAGCCACACGATGCACAAACCATGCTGGCACAAACCCTGGAAGGGGCAGCCAAACTTTTGCTGAACAATGAAAATGCACATCCGGCCACAGAAATCGAGAAAGTGACTACTCCGGGAGGAATTACCATTAAGGGTATCAACTCGCTGGAGCACGACGGATTTACCTCGGCCGTTATTCACGCCATCAAGGCCAGCTTATAAAACATCATACGGGGAGCTTCATGCTCCCTTTTTCATTACAAAACCTGAACCGACATGAAAAACAACATTCTTATCACCATGGGAATCCTTGTATTGCTGGGAGTGGCCGTACAAGGTTTGTTTGGCATCGTAGCCGGTGTATTCCTGTCCGCCATTTTAGGAATCATCTACGGAGCCGTCAAGAAAAACAAGCAGTTTCTGCGCTGGTCAGTCATCGCACTTACCATCGACATTATCTGCATCATCCTGTTCTATTTCTGCCTGATTCAATCGGACATGTAACTTTTACTTCACAAAACCTTTTTTCGCCCATTTCAGGCTGTTCCATCGTTTCACAAAGATAAAGGCACGAATGTTCTCGTCGAGCAGGAAGGCACACCACATACCGACCAGTCCCCAGCCCAGATGAATACCGAACAGATAGCTGAGTCCGACAGAGACCGTCCACTGCACAATCAGTCCGACATAGAACGGGAAATTCACGTCACCTGCCGAGCGGAGGGCATTCGTGGCATAGATATTTACGGCACGCCCTATCTCTACGATGACATCGACAATGAGAATAGTCACTCCCAACCGGATAATATTCTCGTTGTCCGTCAGCATACTGAAGATTGTATGACCGAATATGGCCCAAATGCACGAAAGTCCCAGCGAAACTAAAATGGACAAACGCATGACGTACTTTCCCAACAGGTAGGCCGCACGTATTCGCTTCTGCCCCACCAGATGACCGATACTGATGGCTCCTCCTTGTGCCATAGCAATGGCAAAGAGATAGACAAACATGGTGGTGTTCACCGTATAGGTTCGTGTGGCCAGCGAATCATTTCCCAGAATATTGATTAAATAGGTGATGACTACCTGCGAAAAACTGTACGACATATTCTCCCCAGCAGAAGGAACTCCCACCTTCAACAGGTTTTTCAGTTCTATCCAAGGGAAAGGACGGAACAGAGCCATCGGGAAAGACGGAATATGTTTTCTGAAGAGAATGACAAACAAGACAATCATGCTCACACCACGGGCTATGGAGGTAGATATGGCCGCTCCTTCTGCTCCCATGGCAGGCAGGCCGAACTTACCGAAAATCAGGGAATAGTTTCCGATAATGTTCATCACATTGACCAGCACCGTGACCAACATAGGGTAAATGGCTTTGTTGGCACTACGCAAGGACGCGGAAATAGTCAGCGAAATAGCCTGGAAGAAAGCAAACGCACCTACAATCTCCATGTAACCGATACCATATTTCAGCAGTTCCGGACGAAGTCCCATCCATCCCAATAATGTAGCTGCTCCATAGTGCAGGATGGCACTGACCACCAGTCCCACGACCAGATTCAGCAACAAAGATACGCCGACCACCTGCACCATCTTGTTCCTCATTCCTGCTCCCAGGTACTGCGAACACAGCACAGAAGTACCGATATTGATTACCTCGAAAATAAGGAAAGCAAACATCACAATCTGGTTCACCACCCCTACTGCCGCCACACTTTCATCGGAATACTGACTCAGCATAACGGTGTCGACAGCACCTAACATCATAATCAATAAGGTCTCGATAAAGATAGGAATCACGAGCTTCGTCAAGCCTTTCCGGATACCTGTTTGTTGAATTGCCTGTTCCACGTATTAACTCTCTAAAAAACGTGACAAAATTACAACATTTAGCCCGTAGAGTGTCTTGACCTATATCAATTTAAAGGTGTAAATCCTACAATGCACTATTTTCCCCCTTTTCTTCACTATTTTCCCCCTCAAATTCCCGATAAAACATGATTTTTGTGATACTTAAAAATAATTATTATGAAAACCAAGCAATTTCTACTTATCCTATTAGCATGTCTTTGCTTCCCTTTTGCTCAGTTATGGAGTAATCCCGTAAACGGACTTCTGGAAAGAATTGATCCGGGAGCTTCCAAGAAATTCATCATACAAGTAAAGAAAGGACAATCCGACTTTTTTGAACTCGACCAGAAAGGTGACAAAGTAGTTATTCGGGGTAACAACTACGTAAACATCGCTACCGGCTTGAACTGGTATCTGAAATATTACGCAGGCATTCATCTCTCATGGAACGGCATGACTGCCGAGTTACCGGAAAGCTTGCCGAAAGTTTCTACTCCGGTACGCAAGGAAACCAACCTCGCCTTACGCTACGATTTCAACTATTGCACTTATTCCTATACCATGGCTTTCTGGGACTGGAAACGCTGGGAAAAGGAAATCGACTGGATGGCACTGCACGGAATCAACTTGCCGCTGGCAGTAGTAGGTCAGGAATGCGTGTGGAAAAACATGCTCGAAAAATTAGGTTATACGAAAGAAGAAATCAATAAATTCATTGCAGGACCTGCTTTCTTGGCATGGTGGGCCATGAACAACCTGGAAGGATGGGGCGGTCCCAATCCAGACAGCTGGTACACACAGCAGGAAGCACTGCAGAAGAAGATTCTGAAACGTATGCGCGAATACGGCATCGAACCGGTATTCCCCGGCTATTCCGGTATGGTACCTCACGATGCCAATAAGAAATTGGGACTGAACGTAACCGAACCCGCATTGTGGAACGGATTTACCCGTCCGGCTTTCTTACTTCCCACCGACTCACGCTTCAACGAAATTGCTTCTTTATATTATAAGGAACTGGAAAAACTGTTCGGCAAAGCCAACTATTACTCTATGGACCCGTTCCACGAACTTGAAGATGCAGGAAGCGTGGATTTTGATGCAGCCGGAAAAGCTGTACTTAAAGCAATGAAGGATGTCAACCCGAAAGCTACATGGGTGATTCAGGGATGGACGGAAAACCCGCGCCCGGAGATGATCAAGAACCTGAACAACGGGGATATCCTGATTCTGGACCTGTTCAGCGAATGCCGACCGATGTGGGGTATTCCTTCTATCTGGAAACGTGAAAAGGGTTATGAGCAGCACGACTGGCTGTTCTGTATGATAGAAAACTTCGGAGGCAACGTGGGTCTGCACGGACGTATGGACCAGCTGCTGAACAATTTCTACCTTACCAAGAACAATCCATTAGCCGCCCATCTGAAAGGTATCGGCCTGACCATGGAAGGCAGCGAAAACAATCCGGTGATGTTCGAACTGATGTGCGAACTTCCCTGGCGTCCGGAAAAGTTCACCAAGGAAGAATGGTTAAAAGACTATCTCTTCGCACGCTACGGTGTACGTGATGAAAAAATTACACAGGCATGGAGCATTCTTGCCGACGGCATCTACAACTGCCCGTTTGGCAATAACCAGCAAGGCCCTCACGAATCCATTTTCTGCGGCCGTCCCGGACTGAATAACTTCCAGGCATCCAGCTGGTCTAAGATGCAGAACTATTATGACCCGACCAGCACGGAAGCGGCAGCCCGCCTGATGCTGGAAGTAGCCGACAAATACAAAGGCAACAACAACTTTGAATATGACCTGGTAGACATCGTCCGTCAGTCACTCTCCGACAGAGGACGTATCGTCTACAACCAAACCATTGCCGACTTCAAGAGTTTCGACAAAAAGAGCTTTGCAGCTCACTCACAAGAGTTTCTGAATATCTTGCTGGCACAAGACCGTCTGTTAGGCACCAGAAGTGAATTCCGCGTAGGACGCTGGATTGAACAGGCCCGCAACCTCGGAACTACTCCAGAGGAAAAAGATTTGTATGAATGGAATGCCCGCGTACAGATTACCACATGGGGAAACCGCGTATGTGCCAACGACGGAGGTCTTCGCGACTATGCCCATAAGGAATGGAACGGTCTTCTGAAAGACTTTTACTACAAACGCTGGGCAGCCTACTGGCAGACACTCCAGGATGTGCTTGATGGCAAACCGATGGTGGAACTGGACTACTATGCCATGGAAGAACCTTGGACACTTGCTCATAATCCGTACGCATCGCAACCGGAAGGTGACTGTGTAAGCGTAGCAAAAGAAGTATTTAATGAGGTATTTCCGAATAAGTAATTAAGAATTGCAATAACCATTAATCAGAAAGCACCATGAAACGATTGCTGTCATTAGACATCTTACGCGGCATCACGGTATGCGGCATGATTCTGGTAAACAATGCCGGAGGCCCCGTTTCGTACGCACCGTTGCGTCATTCTGTATGGAACGGACTCACTCCGTGCGACTTAGTTTTCCCGTTCTTTCTGTTTATGGTCGGTATCTCCACCTACATTTCTCTTCGGAAATTTAATTTCGAACCTACCTCGGAAGTGGTCAAGAAGATTGTTCGACGTACGTTCCTTATCATCCTAATCGGATTAGCGATTGACTGGTTTGGATATGTGTGCAATGGAGACTTCTTCCCCATCGACACGCTACGCATTCCTGGTGTATTGCAACGAATTGGCCTATGTTACGGCATCGTATCGCTTATGGTCATTTATATCAATCATAAGTATCTCCCATGGATTTGCGGTGGATTACTACTTGCTTATTCCATCTTACTTCTGACAGGAAATGGCTATGCCTGTGATGACACCAATCTGCTTGCGGTCATCGACAGAGGCGTATTTGGAGAAGCCCATCTTTACAAAAAGAGTCCGATTGATCCGGAAGGCCTTGCCGGCACACTATCTGCCGTAGCCCACACACTCATCGGATTTATGTGTGGCAGATTGTTGCTGGAAAAGATTTCTGTAAACAAACGGATTGTCAAGCTCATTACAGCAGCTGTAATGATGCTGGTCATCGGCTATGTACTTTCCATTTGGATGCCGATTAACAAACGGGTATGGTCTACCACCTTCGTTTTAGTCACATGTGGATGGGTCTCTCTGTTATTGGCATTACTTATGTATGTAATAGACGTAAAGAACATCAATAAAGGATGGACCTTCTTCCTTGTTTTCGGAATGAATCCTTTGTTCCTTTACGTGCTCAGTGAGGTTGTGGCAATCATATTCTCTCAATGGGAAATAAAAGACGCTATCTATCAAACAATCACCATTGCTGTTCCAGATGAATATCTGGCCTCTCTTATCTATTCATTGCTATTCTGCTCAGTAATGGGATTAACCGGCTACATCCTTCATCGTAAAAAAGTCTATATCAAGATTTGATAAAAACTAACCTTTTAAAAATCTAAGTTTATGTGTAAAGTACAATTGAAAAATGCAAGACTAAGGCCATTCGCTTTGTTTATGGCTCTTTTTCTGATGAATGTCTCATGGGCATTTGCGCAGCTCACTGTTACAGGACGTGTACAGAGTAAATCAGGCGAACCGCTGATTGGTGTAAACGTCATTGAAAAAGGTACTACCAACGGTACAGTTACCGACTTGGATGGTAATTTCTCTCTTCGAACAGAGAAAGGTAAAACACTTGTGTTCTCTTATATCGGTTTCGTAGCACAAGAAAATGTAGTAAAAGGAACCAGAATGAATGTAACTCTTCTTGAAGATACGGAAACCTTGGATGAGGTAGTAGTTATTGGCTACGGTAGCATGCAACGTAAAGATGTAACCAGTTCCATTACTTCCGTAAAAGCAGAAGATATGAATGTCGGTGTTATTACAACTCCGGCTCAGATGCTTCAAGGTAAAGTTCCTGGGCTGACTATCGCCAATACCAGCGACCCGAACGGTTCGGCTTCCATCTCTTTGCGTGGTGCTTCTTCACTGCGTACCGGTGAGGCTATGGAACCTTACTACGTAGTAGACGGGGTACCGGGAGTAAGTATCTCTCTGGTAGCTCCAGAAGACATTGAAAGTATCGATGTCTTGCGCGATGCTTCTGCTACAGCCATCTATGGTTCTAAAGCTGCCAATGGTGTGATTATTATCACTACGAAAAAAGGAAAGAAAGATGGACGTACGAGTGTAAGCTACAGCGGTTACGTGGCATGGGATCACACCATGAAAACGCTGGATATGATGGATGCGAACCAAGTATTGGATTTTGCCAATAAAAATAATATTGATATTTCTTCCTACTATGATGCAAAAAATGTAGCTAATACAAATTGGCAAGATGAAGTACTTCGCACAGGTTTCAGCCATAATCATAACGTATCCATTAATGGTGGCAATGAAAAAACGAATTATAGTGCTTCACTTAACTTCCAAGACCGTGAAGGTGTGGTAAGAGGTACGAGCATGGACCGCCTGACTGCACGTTCATTTGTACAAACAAAAGCTTTGAATAACCATTTGGAAATCTCACTTAGTCTGAATGCCAGTATCCGTAACAGTTCAACAGGGCCTACTGGCAGTACTGGACAAAGTGTACTGGATGCAATGTATTATTACAGTCCATTAGTTCCCGTAAAAAATGCCGATGGTAGCTGGTATAGTAATACATCTATCTCACAAAACTACAATCCAGTATCTATGATTAATGAAGACCGTTATGATACAAAAGAAAAGTTACTACAAGGTGTAGGAAAAGCAACTTTACATATCATTGACGGTTTAGACTGGAATTTGAATCTTTCTTATCAAAACCAACAGTATATTTATAGTAACTATAATAGTACACAAACCCAACTTCCAAACTTATCTTCTCGTCATGGACAAGCCGATCGCAGCACATTAGAGAATATTCGCAAACAAATGGAAACCTACCTTAACTGGGAACATACATTTGCCAATGTGCATAAAGTTGGTTTAATGGCAGGATATTCTTGGGAACAAGCTGATAACAATGACGGCTTTGGATTAAAAGTCTATAACTTCTACAACGACAACTTAGGTTATCACAACATGGGAATGGGTAACAGTTTGGATATCAATGATGTTATTAGTAACAATCTCTCAACATTAAGAATGATATCTTTCTATGGGCGTGTAAACTATAGTTACAATAGCAAATACTTATTACAAGCCACTGTACGTCGAGACGGTTCTTCTGCTTTTGGTGAAAACCACCGTTGGGCAACCTTCCCCTCTGTATCTGCTGCATGGCGTATCACTGAAGAAAACTTTATGAAGAATCAAGATATATTTGATGATTTGAAACTTCGTGTGGGTTATGGTGTCAGTGGTAACTCATTAGGATTTGATGCATTCTATGCACACCAAATTTATGGTTCTACAGGATGGTTTACTTACGTGGATGCCAATGGAACATCTAACAAATATCATATATTGGGAGCAACCCGTAATTCGAATCCAGACTTAAAATGGGAAAGTACCAGCATGTTTAATGTCGGCTTAGATTTCGGTTTCTTCAACAATCGACTGACCGGTACTATTGAATATTATGACAAACGTACAAGCGATTTGATTTATGACTATCCGGTATCAACCAACCGTTACTCCTATGGATGGATGACCGCCAATGTAGGTGATATCAGCAATAAAGGTATCGAAATTACTATCAATGCCGTACCTGTGCAAACTCGTAACTTTACATGGAGTACATCTATCAATCTCTCACACAACAAGAACATTGTAAAGAAACTGTCAAATGATACTTATTCAGTAGACTATATTAACATGGGTAATCCCGATATTGGAGGTTACACAAGTTCTACCGTACAGAGAATCATGGAAGGATCTCCCCTTGGCCAATTCTACGTTTACGAATGGGCCGGTTATGATGAATCTGGTAGTTCTATCTTCAACGACTATGATGCCGATGGTAATTTAGTAGGTACAACTGATGCACCAGACGATACAGACCGTAGAAAAGCCGGTTCCGCACAGCCTAAGATTACTTATGGATGGAACAATGACCTTACTTGGAAAAACTGGACACTGAACGCGTTCTTCCAGGGTGTTGCTGGAAACAAAATTTTCAATGCAACCCGTGCCTACTACAACAACGTAAGTTTAATCAAGAACGGTAAAAATGTATTGGCAGAAGTCGCTGCAGAGCAAAATGCAAATGATACACGTGCACAAGCTCCATCTAACCGTTACATTGAAAACGGTTCTTATTTCCGTCTGGCAACTTTAACTCTTGGATATAATTTCGGGAAACTTGGGAACTGGGTCAACAACTTACGAATTTACGCAACTTGTAATAATGTATTTACTATTACTGGTTATAAGGGTATAGACCCTGAAATTAATTTAGGCGGTCTGGAACCAGGTATCGATTGGCGTAACACGACTTATCCACGTACACGTACCTTCATGCTAGGTGTAAACGTAAATTTCTAACCCTAAAATGAAATATAAGATATGAAAACAAGATATATTTTTTCCAGTGCCATATTGGCACTAACAGCTATCAGTTGTACTGATCTGGATGTAGATATTAAATCTCAATATACAGAACTTCCTGATTCAGAAATTGCTACTGAAGCACAATTAAGTAATGCTTTTTATGGATTTCGTGGAGCTCTTGGACGTCGTTTTGACGAAGGTGTATCATGTAATTCCGATGAATATACAGCTGTTAGTTTTGACGGTGATTACCTGAACGGGCGTGACATGGCTAATTTTTCTCTGCACATGATTGATCCTGATGCATCTAAAAATCAGCTGAATGTCTATAATGATTTGCAAAGTGCCATCACCAATTGTAATCAGGTAATTTTTAACCTGGGTGGTGAAGACGTAGACGCAGTAGCTCCGGTCCGTGCCGTACGTGCTTTTTACACTTTCCTTTTGATGGATCTTTGGGGAGACACCCCTATTATAGATCACATTTTAGCAGAAGGTGAACGTATAGACCGTACTCCACGTGCCAAGGTAGCCGAATGGATTGAATCAGAATTACTGACTGTACGTGATAAATGTTATACAGAAGTGAATCCTTTTACATACGGTAAGCCGACTTGCTGGATGGTAGATGCCTTATTGGCAAAACTATATATCAACTGGAATGTATACACAAAAGATGTAACAAAGAGTGATTGGAATCCAGACGCTCCTAATGCAAAGCTTGACGATTGCATTGCAGCGTGTGATAAAATTATCAACTCTAAACATTTCAATCTGAATGATGATTACAAAATCAAGTTTATGTACACCAATGGCTCGCAAATCAAAGATTTCATCTACGCAATGCCCTATGACGCTGCGACAGATACCGATGGTTTGAACTATGCCCGTTTCCGTACTTGGCGCCGTGGACAGGAAAAAAATGGATTCTATAGTATCGAAATGACTAATTCCGTAGGAGGAAATATGGTACTGACTCCCAAATTTGTGGAATTGTTCTGTTTACCAGGAGACCGTCGTAACGATGTAATTGCCGGTAATGTAGGTGACAAAATTAGTGAATCTACTTTTGATGTATATCAATACGATAATGCCACAGGAGATCCTACAACTGTACGGAACACCTATGAAGGAACAGATATTACATTCACTAAAGACATCACCCTTGCAAGTGGAGTCGATAAAGATGGGAATCCTCAAATTCCGAATGCAGACCTTAATGTAGGAGCTAACATAACGGGATGGACACAAGGATATCGTTCCATCAAGTTCTTTCCAGATGTAAACGACTACAATATTTATAGCCGTAGACAAGATAATGATGTTCCTATTTTCCGTTATGCAGATATTCTCTTAACAAAATGTGAAGCAATTGTACGTGGAGGTATCGCAACAGGAAATGATACAGCACAAAGCTTATTTGATCAAATTCGTTCGTATGTACATGCTCCACTATTGGGCCAAACACCTTCACTTGATGATATTTTAGACGAACGTGGCCGTGAATTCTTAGATGAACATTGGCGTCGCAATGACCTGATCCGTTTTGGGAAATTTGAAGAACCTTGGGGGTTCAAAGATGAATACAATCCCAATGCACGTGACCCTAGAAACCGTATATGGCCGTTAAGCGTGGATATTTTGAACAATAACACTAATTGGACTCAAAACTGTCCGGGATTCTATGATTAATAGCCATAATAATTATCGGTGAGGGGAATCTCTCACCGATAATTACTATTCATTTTATCATTTTTCAAGACTTTATTCTATAATAAATAAACACACGAGTTGAATAGTCTTAAACCCATACAAATCATATAATTGCAATTTCTTATTTTTGCAGAAATAAAAATAGCAATCATGTAGATTTAAGATTTATGAAAGCACATCTTACCACATTATTCAAAAGTCTGATTTATGGAGCAGTTACTCCATTAATTATTTCTTGTTCTAACGGTCATACCACCGATAGCTTATTGTCATATATTGATACGAGAGTCGGTACTGCCGCCAGTACTACTCATACTGCCGGTATGTTTGGTAAGCACACCGAAGAATACGGACAGACTTTACCTGCCGTATTAGAGCCGAATGGTATGAACTTCTGGACTCCACAAACGCAAGACACTGAACTCAAATGTATTGCTCCCTACTATTACCGTGATTCTTTGTTTCAAGGATTCCGCAACTCTCACTGGATTGTAGGCGGATGCACACAAGACTATGGTTCCATGACGCTAACCGCCTCATTCGACTCCTTACGATGTCTGCCTGAAAAGAGAGCAACAAGATTTTTACACGAGCAGGAAACTGCAACTCCCGCTTATTATTCCGTAACTTTGCCTGATGAACATCTTCAAGCTGAACTGACAGGCCGCTCACGGTCTGCAATTTTCCGTTTTACCTACCAAAAGGCAGGAAAAGCTTACCTCATCGTTAATCCTAATAGCGATGAAGGAGAAGGATACATTGAAATTGATACCCTTCAAAAACGTATCTACGGATACAACCCCGTACACCGCATTTATCAAGGCTGGGGAGAACCTGCCGGATACAGCGGTCATTTTATCATTGACTATCAAAAGGAACCTTGCGAATTCGGGACTTTCCGTGAAGACAGTGTGTTCCCGGGACAAATTAAAATTGAGAAAGAAAAAAACATCGGTATATATATAGGTTTTCATGTAGAAAACGACGAACAGATATTAGTCAAAGCGGCTTCTTCATTTACCGATAAAGAAGGAGCTGAAAAGAATATGCAGCAAGAAATTCCACATTGGGATTTCAACCAGACACAGAAAGAACTTACTGCCATTTGGGAAAAGCACTTGTCTGCTATCGAAGTGGAAACTCCTGACCAGGAAGCCAAGGAGAAATTTTATGGAGCTTTCTACCGGGCTTCTTTCCTACCACGTACATTCAATGACGTAGATGGCAGGTATCCAGCTTTTGCCCAAAAAGATTCGATTCTCCAACTGGCATCGAATGAAGTATATTACGATGACTACAGCATGTGGGATACTTATCGTGCCCTGCATCCACTTATCAACTTGTTATATCCTACTCAGGGAGGAAACATGATGCAATCGCTTGTTCATAAGTTTGAACAAGGAGGATGGCTCCCTATTTTCCCATGCTGGAACAGTTATACGGCAGCCATGATAGGCGATCATTGTATTGCGGCTATAGGAGATGCCTACATAAAAGGTATACGTAACTTCGACATAGAAAAGGCTTACGAGGCCATGCGAAAAAATGCTTTCGAATCACCTGCTAATAAAAAAGACTATCAAAATGGAATGGGACGCCGTGCACTGCAATCGTACCTAAAATATGGTTACATTCCATTGGAAGATAGTGTGCCCGATGCCTTCCACACAAAAGAACAGGTGTCACGTACGTTGGAATATGCCTACGATGACTTTGTTCTCTCCCAAGTAGCACAAAAGCTTCAAAAGGACGAAGATTACAAGTTGTTGTCCGCACATGCCCAGAATTACCGTAATGTGATTGACCCACAAACAGGCTATGCACAAGGAAGATATGCCGACGGCACGTTCTTGAAGGAACAAAACGCATTCCAGTTTGCCAAATTTATCACAGAAGGAGCTCCTTGCCATTACACATGGTATGTGCCACATGATCCATACGGACTGATGGAGTGCATGGGAGGAAAAGAAAAATTTGCACTGAAACTGGATTCGATGTTCAGCGAACACCGCTACTGGCACGGGAATGAGCCCTGCCACCAAGTCGCATTCATGTTTAATTATGCAGGAGAGCCCTGGAAAACGCAACAGGCAGTACGCCATATCATGGAAACTGAATATTTGAATGCTCCGGGAGGACTTTCAGGTAATGACGATGCAGGACAGATGTCAGCCTGGTATATTTTTGCTTCTTTAGGATTTTATCCAGTTTGCCCAGGTTCACCTTTCTATGTATTGGCCAGTCCTTCATTCCCTAAAGCTGTACTACATCTGGAAAATGGGAAATCATTTATTCTTCAAGCAGAGAATGCCTCTGAAGAAAATATTTACATACAAAAAGTAACCTTAAACGGGAAGGCTTATACCAAGAACTATATTTCGCACAAAGATATTATAGCAGGAGGTGAGATGGTATTTACAATGGGAAATACTCCCAACAAAACATGGGGAAATGCTCCTGAAGATTGTCCACCTTCCTTAATTGAGGTTGCAGAATAAAAACGTAAAAAATTTGCATAATGAAAACGAGACACATTCTTTTTGCACTACTTAGCATCTTCTTATTCGGAGCATGCCATTCACCTCAAACAGGGGTTTACAACATCATGGACTATGGTGCTACGGGAGATGGAAAAACCGATGACGCCTCAGCCATTCAGAAAGCAATTAACGCTTGTTCGGAAGCAGGCGGAGGAACAGTGCTTGTTCCATCCGGGCATACATTTCTTTGCGGACCATTTAAGTTAGCTTCTTACGTAGAGTTACAACTGGCCCCTAACTCCCGGTTACTGGCAAATCCAGACGAAAGTATCTATACAGAAAGTGCATTCGGTGCCAACCGAGGGGAAGGCATGATGTGGATTAGTGGAAAGGACCTGAAAAATGTATCAATCACCGGAACCGGAAGTATTGACGGAAACGGAGTTGCATTCATGGGAAAGGAACTGGAAGATTCTTATGAGTTGAAACCTGTCACCGATTTCGACCCGCGTCCACATGTTCTGACACTGACCAATATAGAGAAACTTGTCATACGCGATGTGAACATCTGCAACAGCGCTTACTGGACTGTACATTTAATAGGTTGCAACAATGTAATGATTGATGGTATCAGCATTCTTAATGACCTGAAAATACGTAATGGTGACGGAATTGATATAGACCACTCCAAAGACGTACGTATTTCCAACTGCTTCATCGAATCAGGAGATGACTGTATCTGTCTGAAGAACCGACGTGAATTTGAACAGTATGGAAGCTGTGAAGATGTGGTAGTGACCAACTGCACCATGACTTCACGTTCATGCGCCGTAAAAATCGGTTCGGAAAACATGGACAAAATCAACAATGTGTTATTCACTAATTGCATCATCAAAGACAGCAACCGGGGCATAGGTATTCAAAACCGTGATGAAGGTACAGTTACCAATGTCATCTTTTCGAACATGATTGTAGACTGCCGCTTCTTCTCTGATGTATGGTGGGGAAAAGCAGAACCGATTTACGTCACATCTTTCCCACGTGCAGTAGGAAATCATAAAGATGCCGGATGGCGTTTCCCGAAAGGAGCCGTAAAAGGTGCTTGTGGAGAAGTGAGCCGTATTTATTTCCACAATATCAAATGTACAAGTGAAAACGGAATTTTTGTCAGTGGAGATACGATAGACAAAATCAACCGAATTTATTTTGACCAGGTAGAAGTAAACCTTCACAAACGGACCACCTTTGAAGGCGGAGTATACGATAAGCGTCCCTGCGACGGAGAAGGCTTCCTGAAAGGTAAGACTTACGGATTCTTCTTCCATACAGCATCCGACATTCAAATGGAAGGATGTACAGTCAATTGGGGAGATACCCGTCCTGATTATGCTGCAGAAAATATACACTTGGAAAATACAGCTGGGGTAATTCAAAAATAGCCCCAAGTGTTTTTAAAAATGCCGTTGTGAAACGGTACATTTCTAAATTCCTTTTTTTAAGAGGCTGTCTCAACATAAGTTTGAGATGGCCTCTCTTTTTGCCTTACGAATGACCCACAGAACTTGGAAGGCAGCCAAAGCGTTGCTTAAAACATTTTGTGAAATACTTTGGATCATTGAAACCTACCGCATAAGCAACTTCAGACACATTGGCATCTCCTTTTTTCTGTTCCAGCAACTGATAACCCATATCCAACCTAAAGTTCTTCATAAACTGTCCGATAGGAATTCCTGCCAGATTCTGCATCTTCTGGTTAACCAATGTCTTACTGTATCCCATGTCACGAATAAAAGCATCCAGTCCATATTCAGACTCTGCATAGTGCTCTTTCATCAAGGCGATAGCCCGATCCATAAAGACCTTATCTCTGGACTCTTCTATCAATCCAAGATCACTCACGTCTGTCAATGTCAAAGCAGCAGGTTTTGAAAGTTTCTCCTGATAACCACGACGCAAAGCCAGAATGTTACGAATACGATATTTAAGCACTTCTGCATCAAAAGGTTTACACAAATATTCATCAACCCCTACTGAATAGCAGATTTTCTCATTCTCCTCCGAGCACACGGCCGTAAGAATTAGAAAAGGAATGTGACTGGTCTCTAAATTTGCCTTTACTCTTTTCGATAGTTCCAGCCCGTCCATTTCTGGCATAAGCAGGTCACTGATAATCAAATCGACATGATGCTTTTCGAGTATCTCCATGGCCTTCACCCCATTTTCAGCCTCAAGGAGTTTATATTCCTTTTGCAATAAGGAACGAATATAACGACGCATATCATGGTTGTCATCAACAACTAACAGAGTTTCTTTCTGTAAAGGAACTTCCTCCATTACAGAAAGATTTTCCTTTTCAGATGTTCCGCCTGCAACGACAAGTTCCTCTTTCGGCATTTCCTTCATCGGTAACATAACACGGAAAGAGGTTCCCCCGGCATGATTGTTCTTAGCTGAAATCACACCTCCATGAAGAGCCACAATGCGCTTGCATACATTCAAGCCGATACCCGTTCCAGACTGTCCGAAGACTGGATAAGTCACCTTATTTTGCGCCTGAAAGAAACTGTCAAAAATCAGTGGAAGATCTTTCTCCGGTATGCCACATCCTGTATCCGACACCGAAAGGTAAAGCTGCACTTTTCCCTCATTATCCACTATACGGGCTGCATAAAGTCGGATATGTCCCCCATCAGGCGTAAATTTCACAGCATTAGCCAATAGATTTGTCAGCACACGATGAAGATATTTAGGGTCAGCATTTACAGAAAGTCCCTGAAGACGATAATACGTGCGTAATACAATATGACGTTCTTTTACAAAGGAGACAAAAGGTGCCAATAAGTCTTCAACCATAGAAATCAAGTTAAATGGCCGGATGTTCAATTGCACCTTTTCCATATCAAGTTTACGGAAGTCCATTAATTCATTCACCAATGACAATAAATCTTCTACATTACGTTCGGCTATGTGAAGCTGCTCCTTTACCTCCTTATCTGAAGTCAGTGCCAATGCCTGCTGAATAGGTCCGTGAATCAATGTAACCGGTGTACGGAACTCATGGGTAATATGCGTAAAAAAACGTATTTTTTCTTCTGCAACTTCCTCTACATGATGAGCCATTACTTCCAGACTACGGTTCTGTATTTCCAGTTCGTGTGTGCGCTGGGCTACTAATTGTTTCAATAATACCTGCCGATGTTTTAACTGCCGTACTTTATAACGATAAAAGGCTACGGACAAACACCCTGCAACAAGCAAAAGTAACGACCAGAACCACCACGACTTATAATAATAAGGACGTACCTGAATATTTATATCCAATATGTCATCTTGCCATCTTCCCTCCTGATCTGTAGCTTGTATTTCCAATTGGAATTGTCCTCCCGGAAGTGAAGGCAAAGCAATCACCGGATTATCTGCAGGAAGTTCCACCCATTCCTCTCCATTCTGTTTTTCCCTGTAACGAATCCGAACCGCCTCGTTGTATCCATACTCCAAAGTGGTCAAAGCAAGTTCCAGTTTATTCCCTTCCCCCAAATCAGACAGCCTCTTCGAAGTCTCATAAGTCCAGTTTTCACCATTCACACGGCAAGAAGAAATAACAACTGTACGTTCCTTGACCGATTCTGGTATTTTCTTCAAAATCACTTCACACAATCCATGATCTTTTCCGCAATACAAGCGTTTATAACGTGATGAAAAATGCAATGTATGTGAATCATAATCTTTGTCCAAAATTCCATCAGACTTTCCGTATGAAACAAAGGTATCACTATCTACCAGCAAACGGAATAATCCATTCTCTGTAGCAATCCATAAATTACCTGTTCCATCTTCGGATAAACCATAAACCGTATTTTCATAAAAGCCTTCTTCTTTTCCATAATGCTTAAACTGGAAACGGTTTGCTTTATCCGATATTAAACGATAAAGTCCTGTAGCTTTTCCTCCTAACCAGATTTCGCCATGACAATCTTGAAAAACCACATTGACTCGCTCTACCTGCGTAGATTTCTCATCATTCAACTTATAGCGTAAATAAATGTAAGTAAAATGCCGACGCGAACGGGCGAAAGAAAACAAATCAACAATAAATAATCCCTCAGAGGTGCCTACCCACAATCGTCCTTTCCGATCTACACACAAAGAACCGACTGATTCAAACTCACTCACACTGGAATCAAAATCCACCCGGCTAAACAACTCCTGCTTTTTATCATAAAACAATAATCCATGTGTCGTTCCAAACCAAATACCCCTGTTGACAGAATCTTCCACCGCACTCATAATAAAATCATCCTCCAGCCCTGGCACTTCTCCATTGGAGTGCTGACGAAAAACAGAATGAGGTTTATTCAAATCCAGCTCACTAATTCCAGCCCCCCAAGTATAAGCCCACAGATGATTATCACTGTCTATCAATATGCCATTTACATTATTGGAAAGAATAGATGTCGAGCTATGAGGTGTGAAAGCATAATGCTGCACAGCTTCCGTTTCTGGGTTCATCTGATAAAGTCCTCCCTCAATCGTACCAATCCACAAATTCCCCTTTTTATCTTCCGTCACAGCACTGATTTGTGGTGTGCGCCCTACCGAGAGTTTCCAAGGAATATCTCCTAATCTGGAGACCTCTAACCTGCGCGACAAGTACAACAGATTGACTCCTCCATCCTGTGTACCGGCCCAGATGTCTTGTCCGTCAGTAAACAGACAGACTATGATATTGGAGTTCAACCCTCGTTCTTCAGAATCTTCCACCCGGCGGATAAAAGAAAATGTATCAGATTCACGGTCATATACATTCAGCCCGTTGAAAGTGGAAACCACCAGACTGCCGTCGGAAGTCAGCTTCATATCCGTGATATAAGCCTGACTGAGCATTCCCTCCCGATGCGAAGAGTAACGGTAACGCTTCATCGTCTTGGTTTGCCGGTAATAGCGGAAAAGTCCACGGTTACTCCCTATCCACAGGAAATCACCGTCGGCTTGCAGGCAAGAGATACGCCAGTCATCGCTAAAAGGTACAATGGCATCCGAAAGCTGCTGTTTACGCAACTTATTTCCTCCTTCTTTCACAATCCGGTAAATACAGTTACCTACTCCGGCACAAAGTCCTCCTTCAATCTCCGCAATGGCCGATACACTCTCATCGGCTTCAGCTTGCATCCGATAAAAAGCCGTCACGGCTCCTGAAGAGTCCAGTTCCAGACACCACAGCATCTTGTCGGTTACTACCCATATATTTCCATCGGTAGTCTGTACCACCGAACGGACAAACGAATTAAACAAAGATGATAATTCCGATACTGCCCCTAAATCAGACGCGGGCACAGAAAGGCCTGTCTGTAGGTCAATCAGGTCGAGTCCGGCATCCGAACCTACCCAGAGCCTTTTCTGACGGTCCTCGCACAATGTGTAGACATAGTTTCCTTTCAAGCGGTAAAGAGGTTCCTTCACCCCATAACTCAGGAAACGATACCCGTCGTAACGCGCCAGCCCGTCCTGAGTAGCCACCCAGATATATCCGAATGAATCTTTCATTACGGCAGTCACCGAGTTATTAGGCAACCCGGCTTCCTCCGTTATATGACAGAAATTATAATTTGAGAAGAAATATTTCTTCGCTTCCAGGCGCAGACTATTTCCTCCCAATAATATGATACATAAAGTCAACAAAAGTAGTCTCATAGCATATTTATGTTACAATCGTATCGGTCGTTTCATTTTTTAACTGCCTGCGTTCCCTCCGGATATACCAAGTAACGCAGATCCATCCTAAAGCCACCACAAAGACTCCTACCAGTGCCGGATAGCGATAGCCTAATCCTGCATCAATCGGAAGTCCTCCGGCGTATGCTCCTACAGCATTTCCCAAATTGAAAGCAATCTGCACACAAGCTGCTCCCATCATTTCGCTTCCTCTGGAGTTCTGCAGCAACAACAATTGCTGAGGAGGAGACACCGCAAACAAGGCTGCCGCACAAATAAACATTAGCAATACGGAAAGCCAAGGTACTCCTGCAAACAGAAACGTGCCCAGCAAAGCCAGCATCATAAACACCTGCGTAAACTGAATCACCGGTGCCAGTCCGTACAAATCTCCACATCGCCCTCCTACCAGGTTACCGATAGTCATCCCTAATCCGGCCAGCATCATAATCCATGTCAGACTTTCCGGTTGGAAACCCGCTTCATGCAGCATCTGCGGAGTGACGTAGCTGAACCAGCAAAATACTCCCCCGTTGCCAAACATCGTGGTCAGGATAATCAGCCACGGAGCTAACTTGCGCAAAAAGCGGAACTGTCCTTTCCAGCCCACATCCGGCAAGGCGGGCAAAACAGGTATCCATTTCCAGACGAGGAAGAATACCAGCATTCCCCAGCATCCATTAAACAGGAAGGGGAACCGCCAGGAGAACAGATTACTCAACAACGTACCAAAGGGCACTCCAAATAAATTGGCAATGGTCATCCCGGCAATCATCAGGGCTACAGCCTGCGAGGTTTTCCCCTTATCGGCCACCCTCTCGGCTACAATAGAACCGACTCCGAAAAATGCTCCGTGAGGCAGTCCCGACACAAACCGCATAAGCAGCAACGTCCAATATTCCGGAGCGAGTGCCGCACACAAATTACCTATCACATAAATGGCAGCAAGTCCTAACAATATCTGTTTCAACGGACGCGTACGAGCCACAAACACCGTCAAGGGTGCTCCCACACAAACTCCTATGGCATACGCCGAAATAAAATGTCCGGCTTCCGGTATGCTGATATTCAAATCACGAGCCACATTGGGCAGTATTCCCATCATCACAAACTCAGCAATACCTAACCCGAGTGTACCGGAGGCAAGTGCCAGTAAACTTTTTTTCATGCAAACAATCTTTTTTACCTGTTACCTATCTTCTACGGTACAAAATTACATCAAAAAGTGTACATTATACACATGATTGAAATTCTTTTTAAAAAGATGGCCGGAACCTCCGAAGTTCTCCCCGCAAACGTAAGGCCTGCCCTGCCGTCATGCTGTCAAGCAGTTCCCAAAAACGAGGGCCATGGTTCATTTCACGTGTGTGAGCCAGCTCATGCAAAATAACATAATCAATCAGATGAGAGGGAACTAACATCAGGTAACAGGACAAACTGATGGTCTTGGCCGAAGTACAACTTCCCCATCGTGAACGGGCAGCGGTAATCCGCACTTTTCGGTAAGTCAGCCCGAAGCGTTCTGCCCACACACTCAGTAAAGGTGGCAGAAACTCAGCCGCCACTTTTTTCATCGCCCGTAAAATAGCCCCGCGCACCAGTTTCTGAACAGCTTCATCCGAGAAGTCGGTATGCTCCGGACAAAATACGGTCACCTCGCCCGAGGGCATCTGCCGCACCGTAAAACATTTCAAATGGCTGGGTTCCAACGACAGGCGGAAACAATCGGCTTCTATCCTGAAATTAAAGTCCAAAGTCTGCTGGGCCACCCGGCGGAAACGCTCCAGCAAATCTGTCCGGAACTGTTCCAGCGTGGCTAGCACTTTATCGGTCTTGCTATAAGGCGGCACCGTGAGATACAGGCCGTCGGGCTTGACCCGCATCGTGATGTTTCTTGCCCCGCGGCGGGTGGCAATCACAATGCGACGGAAATCTTTATCTTCTATCACTCGTTTAGTTGACATAGCCTTGCAAAGATAACAAATAAATTATCAACCGAATAAGTACAAGGAAACAATAAAAGCCTTAACTTTGCACCCCGAAAAAAGAAGAATTCGTAAAAACAAGTTCAGAATATGGAATTACCCAAAGACCCGATGATGCTGTTCAGCTTCATCAACATGAAATTAAGAGACTATTATCCTTCGCTCGACGCACTCTGTGCCGACCTGAACGTGAGCAAGGAAGATATTGTGAACCGTCTGAAAGCGGTGGGATTCGAATACAACCCCTCGCAGAACAAGTTCTGGTAAAAAAGAACGCAAACAAATAAAAAAGGCAGCCTCCCGAAAGGAAAGCAGCCTTTATTCATTTTATCAGGTGTGATAAGTATCAAACACGATTAGCACTGAGCCAACTTGTTGTCAGAACCCAATACGTTGATGATTTTGTGCTTGTAAAGTTTTTCCATGTTGTCACGAGCCGGGCCCAGGTATTTACGCGGATCGAATTCAGCCGGTTTTTCAGCGAATACTTTACGGATAGCAGCAGTCATAGCCAGACGAGAGTCTGAGTCGATGTTGATCTTGCAAACTGCAGATTTAGCAGCCTTACGCAACTGGTCTTCAGGAATACCGATAGCAGCTTCCAGCTTGCCACCATATTTGTTGATAGTGTCCACTTCTTCCTGAGGAACTGATGAAGATCCGTGAAGAACGATAGGGAATCCCGGAAGTTTTTCCATTACAGCATCCAGTACAGCGAATTCCAATGGAGGAGGAACCAGACGACCTGTAGCCGGATCTACGTGGCACTGTTCAGGTTTGAACTTGTAAGCACCGTGAGAAGTACCGATTGAGATAGCCAATGAGTCGCAACCTGTACGAGTAGCGAAGTCGATTACTTCTTCAGGGTTAGTATAAGTGTGGTGTTCTGCAGAAACTTCATCTTCTACACCAGCCAATACACCCAGCTCACCTTCAACTGTTACGTCGAACTGATGTGCATAGTCAACAACTTTCTTAGTCAAAGCTACGTTTTCTTCGTATGGCAAGTGAGAACCGTCGATCATTACTGAAGAGAATCCCATGTCGATGCAAGACTTGCAGAGTTCGAATGAATCTCCGTGGTCAAGGTGAAGCACGATTTCAGGATGTGCACAACCCAGTTCCTTTGCATATTCTACAGCACCTTCTGCCATGTAACGCAACAAAGTCTGGTTAGCATAGTTACGAGCACCTTTAGATACCTGGAGAATTACCGGAGATTTTGTTTCTACAGCAGCCTTGATGATAGCCTGCAACTGTTCCATATTATTGAAGTTGAAAGCCGGGATAGCATATCCACCTTTGATTGCTCTAGCAAACATATCTCTAGTGTTTACCAGACCTAAATCTTTGTAATTAACCATTTTTGTAAGTTTTATAATTGTTAGTAATTAATTCCACCTGCAAAAGTAACAATATAAAAAGAATTAGCAATATCCTGAATCGGAGATTTTCTGTCTTTTCTTGAGGCAAATCAATTCAAAGCACATAATTTTGATAAACTTGTCACAAGGATGCAAAGTAGATATGGCAAAAACAAACAGATTTTCCTCTACAAGCCTTTGGTTGACAGAATATTTTTTTCAGCTATTTCTTTTTAGTTTCGAAGAAATAGCGTATCTTTGCAACCCGAAATAGACCATTACACACTTTACCAGTGTTACCACATATTTATTTGTCAATAATAACAACAAAAAGTATATACTAAAATGAAAAAAGGCATTCATCCTGAAAACTACCGTCCGGTAGTATTTAAAGACATGTCAAACGGCGACATGTTCCTGTCTCGTTCAACTTGTGCTACTAAAGACACTATTGAATTCGAAGGAGAAACTTATCCGTTGGTTAAGCTGGAAATCTCTAGCTCATCTCACCCGTTCTACACTGGTAAGTCTAAGCTGGTGGATACTGCAGGACGTGTGGACAAGTTCATGAGCCGTTATGCAAACCACAAGAAAAAATAATTGATTATTTTTCTGGAAAGAATAAAAAGAAGCCTTTTCATCGCGATGATGGAAAGGCTTTTTTTGTGGGAGTTCGGAAGAATTTAAAAGCTCTTTTGTATCCCGCTCAAAACGCCAAAGAGTTTAAGACAAAACGCCTTTACGTTTTAATGCAAACGCCCTTGCGTTTCATTTCAAATGCACTTGCGTTTGAGATAAAACGCAAAGGCGTTTTCTGTTTGTATTTTTCACCTCACTTTTCATGCCTTAGTTTTGCCCGTACGGATATTTCTTGATAACTTGCGACTGATTTTCTTTATTAACACATTGACTATGAAAAGTAACTTTAAAAGGAAGTGGAAAGGCATTGTTGTCACAACTTGTATTCTTTCCTTACCTGTTTCTTATCTTCCGGCACAAGAAAATTTAGTGCTGCACTACAATCGTCCTGCTGAATTTTTTGAAGAAGCACTCGTCATCGGAAACGGTACGATGGGAGCTATTCTTTACGGAAGAACCGACAAGGACGTACTCTCTCTGAACGACATCACCCTATGGACCGGAGAACCCGACCGGGAAGTCACAACTCCCGATGCCTACAAGGCTATTCCGGAAATCCGTGCCTTGCTCGACAAGGAAGACTACCGCGGAGCCGACCGCATCCAGCGGAAAGTACAGGGACACTACAGCGAAAATTATCAGCCGCTAGGCCAACTTTCCATTACTTATTCTGCCGAACCGGCTAAGGTAAGCCACTATCAACGGACACTGGACATCAGCCGGGCCATGGCACGAACCGCTTACCAGAGAAACGGCAAAGATTTTGCCTGCGATTATTTTGCTTCAGCCCCCGACTCGGTGATTGTACTGCGCCTGCAGACGGAAAGTGCACAAGGACTGCAAGCCACTCTTTCGTTCAATTCATTCCTGCCGCATGCTACTACGGCCAACGGCAATGAAATTTCAGCCGAAGGATATGCTGCCTATCACTCCTATCCCGTATATTTTGACGGAGTAAACAACAAGCATCTGTATGATCCGGAACGGGGAACACATTTCCGTACACTAATTCGGATTATAGCCCCTCAAAGTGAGGTCAAAAGCTTTCCATCGGGTGAGCTGAAGGTGAAAGGCGGAAAAGAAGCCTTGATTCTGATAGCCAACGTCACCAGCTTCAACGGCTTCGACAAGGACCCCATGAAAGAGGGCCGCGACTACCGGAACCTGGTGGCACGGCGCATGGAACGGGCAGCAAAGAAAACGTTTGAGGAATTAGAAAATGCACACGTGGCAGACTACAAGTCTTTCTTCGACCGTGTAGAGCTTCACCTCGGTAAGACAGACCAGGCCATTGCAGCCCTGCCTACCGACGAACAGCTATTGCAATATACAGACAAGTCACAAAGGAATCCGGAACTGGAAGCTTTGTATTTTCAATATGGCCGCTACCTGCTCATTTCCAGTTCACGTACACCGGGGGTACCTGCCAACCTGCAAGGTTTGTGGAACGAACGCCTGCTCCCACCCTGGAGCTGCAACTATACCAGCAACATCAACCTGGAAGAGAACTACTGGGCAGCCGAAACGGCCAATCTGAGTGAAATGCACCGCCCACTGATGGACTTCATCGCCAACCTGCAACACACAGGAGAAGAAAGTGCCAAGGCTTACTACGGCGTACAGAAAGGATGGTGTTTGGGGCAGAATACGGACATCTGGGCCATGACCTGTCCGGTAGGACTGAACGTGGGCGATCCGTCGTGGGCATGCTGGACCATGGGAGGTGCCTGGCTGTCTACTCATATCTGGGAACGCTACACCTTCACGCAGGACAAGGAATTTCTACAGCAATATTATCCGGTATTGAAAGGTGCAGCCGAATTCTGCCTGAACTGGCTGATAGAAAAAGACGGCAAGCTGATTACTTCACCGGGTACATCGCCCGAAAACAAGTTCCTGACTCCCGACGGCTATGCCGGGGCTACTTCCTACGGCTGTACTTCTGACATGGCCATGACACGCGAATGCCTGATAGATGCGGCCAAAGCTGCCGAAGCACTGGGTACGGACAAAGACTTCCAGAAACAGATAAAGAAAACGCTTCCCCGTCTGCTGCCTTACCAAGTTGGTAAGAAAGGAAATCTGCAGGAATGGTTCCACGACTGGGAAGACCAGGAACCGCAACACCGTCATCAGTCGCATCTGTTCGGCTTATATCCGGGACATCATTTATCAGTAAAAGAAACGCCGGAACTGGCAAAGGCCTGCGCCCGTACGCTGGAAATCAAAGGCGACAATACTACAGGCTGGAGTACCGGCTGGCGTGTCAATCTTTATGCACGTCTGCAAGACAGCAAGAATGCGTACCACATCTACTGTCACCTGCTGCGTTATGTCAGTCCGGACGGGTACAAAGGGAAAGATGCACGACGCGGAGGAGGTACCTACCCCAACCTGCTCGATGCACACTCGCCTTTCCAGATTGACGGTAACTTTGGCGGTTGTGCCGGCGTCATTGAAATGCTGATGCAATCTTCCGAAAACAGTATCACCCTGCTTCCGGCTCTTCCGGAGGAATGGAAGGACGGCAGTGTGAAAGGTATCTGTGCCCGTGGAGGCTTCATCGTCGATATGGAATGGAAAGACAGTAAAGTCACATCCTTGTACATCCAGTCACGCAAAGGCGGAAAGACGAAAGTCTGCTTCAATGAAAAATCCAAGAATATCACCCTCAAAGCAGGCAAAGGAATCAAGTTACTATAAGCTTGCGTAATACAAAAAAAGAAAGCCGCACCGGAATCATCCAATGCGGCTTTCTTTTTATCTGAAAATTCAGAATCTGTCAGCATTAAGCTTTTACACGACCTACGTAAGAACCGTCGCGAGTATCTACTTCGATAGTTTCATCCTGGTTAATGAACAACGGAACACGTACAGTAGCTCCAGTTTCTACAGTAGCAGGCTTAGTAGCGTTAGTAGCAGTATCACCTTTCAGACCCGGTTCAGTGTAAGTAACCTTCAACTGAACTTTTACCGGCAATTCTGCGAACAAGATAGTTTCAGTAGAAGCATCAGAAACAACTTCTACAATCATTTCTTCTTTCAGGAAGTCTACACCTTCAATCAGGTCATGAGCGATAGGCACCTGTTCGAAAGTTTCCTGGTTCATAAAAATATAATCATCACCTTCTTTGTACAAGAACTGATAAGGACGACGTTCTACACGTACATCTTCCAGCTTTTCACCGATGTTGAAACGACGTTCCAATACATATCCGTCTACTACATCTTTCAGTTTAGTACGCATGAAAGTGTTTCCTTTACCCGGTTTTACATGCAGGAAGTCAATGCAGAAATACAATTTGCCATCCATACGGATAGCGGTTCCGATTTTAATGTCTTGAGCATTAATCATAACTTAAATCCTTTATTATTATGTAATAGTTTGATTTATTCTCTGAATACGGTTGCAAAATTAATCTAAATCGCGAAAAAACGCAAAAAGATTTGTCTAAAAATGATTTAGCACTTTGATTATTAAAAAAAAGTCACTAATTTTGCAGCCCGAACGCATGGAATAATAACATAAAATAGTATATACGAAAATGAAAAGAACATTCCAACCCTCTAACAGAAAGAGAAGAAACAAACACGGTTTCCGTGAAAGAATGGCTACCGCAAACGGTCGCCGAGTATTGGCAGCACGTCGCGCTAAAGGCCGCAAAAAATTAACTGTATCTGACGAATACAACGGAGTAAAAGCATAATAAACTCTGTTTTGACAGAAAGCCGCAAAGTAATCCTTGTTGTTTTACTTTGCGGCTTTTTTATTTTCTCTCCTCCTGCCGGCATCCCCCGCCCTCTTCTGAACATGAGACACAGTTCCCCTTTGCAGAAAGCATAAAAAAACGGGGTTCATCATCTTCTGACAACGAACCCCGGCTTTATTTTCTAAATCACTGCGGATGCTTATTTAATCAGGTCACGGCCTGTCATTTCAGACGGCTGTGCCATACCCAAAATGTGCAGGATAGAAGGAGCCACATCTGCCAATACACCATTTTCTACTTTGGCGTCTTTGTTTTCAGTTACGTATACAAACGGAACCGGATTCAAAGAGTGAGCTGTGTTCGGTGTACCGTCAGCGTTCAAAGCATGGTCGGCATTTCCGTGGTCGGCAATGATGATGACTTCATAACCGTTTGCCTTGGCAGCTTCTACTGTATCTTTCACACAATTGTCGATAGCTACTACAGCCTTTTCAATTGCTTCATAGATACCTGTGTGACCTACCATATCACCGTTGGCATAGTTTACTACGATGAAGTCATATTTCTGTGTACCGATGGCTTCTACCAGTTTGTCTTTTACTTCGTAAGCACTCATTTCCGGTTTCAGGTCGTAAGTCGCTACTTTCGGAGACGGAACCAGGATACGGTCTTCGTTGGCATACGGAGTTTCACGTCCACCGTTGAAGAAGAAGGTTACGTGTGCATATTTTTCTGTTTCTGCAATGTGCAGCTGAGTCTTTCCGTTGTTGGCCAGGTATTCGCCCAGTGTGTTCTGTACATTTTCCTTGTCGAACAGGATGTGAACACCCTTGAAAGAAGCATCGTACGGAGTCATGCAGTAGTACTGCAATCCCGGGATAGTCTTCATGCCTTCTTCCGGCATATCCTGCTGAGTCAACACGATAGTCAACTCTTTCGCACGGTCGTTACGGTAGTTGAAGAAGATTACTACATCGCCTTCCTTGATGGTACCGTCGAAGTTGGCATTGACAATCGGTTTGATGAATTCGTCGGTCACACCTTCGTCGTATGATTCCTGCATAGCCTGTACCATGTCAGTAGCCTTCTTACCGATTCCGCTTACCAGCAAGTCGTATGCTTCTTTCACACGTGCCCAGCGTTTGTCACGGTCCATCGCATAGAAACGACCTACGATAGAAGCAACTTTTCCGGCTGATTTCTCACAATGCGCAGTCAGCTGTTCGATGAATCCCTTACCGCTCTTCGGGTCAGTGTCACGACCGTCCATGAAGCAGTGAATGAATGTATTTTCCAGTCCGTATTCTTTTGCAATGTCACACAATTTGAACAAGTGATCCAAAGAAGAGTGAACACCTCCGTTAGAAGTCAGCCCCATGAAGTGCATGTTCTTGCCATGCTCTTTTGCGTATGAGAAAGCAGACACGATTTCTTTGTTCTTCAGGATACTGTTGTCGGCACAAGCACGGTTAATCTTCACCAAGTCCTGATATACGATACGTCCGGCACCGATATTCAAGTGGCCTACTTCAGAGTTACCCATCTGTCCGTCGGGAAGACCTACATTTTCACCACTAGCCTGCAACTGTGAGTGAGGATAGGTAGCCAGCAGACTGTCCCAATAAGGAGTCGGAGTATTGAAGATTACATCATCTTTCTGATGGTCGCCACATCCCCAACCATCCAAAATCATTAAAAGCGCTTTCTTTGCCATAATCTATTTTGTTTAAAAGTTAGAATTCCATTCTATGTTTTCCGACAGCAAAAATACAAAATAATCCTGCTTGAAAGATTACTTTTCCTGATAATAATCAATAAAAAACGGCTACTTGAACCAAGTAACCGTAAAACAAATCGGGCGTACCAAATGGCACGCCCGAAAGAATATTGCATCCTAATAAATTATTCAGCACGCAAAGTGAAACGTTTGAAGTCTGCAACAGCCAGTTCCGGATCAGCAGCTTTCAATACATCAGCTACAGTCTTCTTCGGATCCATGATGCTTTCCTGTTTCAGCAAGCAAACTTCTTTCAAGAATTTACCCAAACGGCCTTTTGCGATATTTTCAATCATAGCCTCAGGCAAGTTAGCAGCTTTTTCTGCAGCTACTTTTTCCTTGATTTCTTTAGCTTTAGCTACATCTTCAGCAGTAATCCATCCCTTAGCCATGTTGCTTTCCATGTGCTCTTCGCTATCTACGTGAGAAGGATTGATACCCGCTTTCTTCAAAGCAGCTTCAACAGCTTTCTGTACCTGTTCAGCCTTAGTCTTTTCAATAGCTACATTGATTTCTTCCTGTTTTACAGATTCAGGAACACCAGCTTCATCAATTGCAATCGGGTTCATGGCAGCAATCTGCATACAGATTTCATGAGCTACCTGAGCATCGCATTCTTTGTTGAATGCAACGATTGTACAAAGCTGATTCTTATTCATGTGGTTGTAAACAGCAGTGCAAGCACCTGATACGAAATTGAAACCCTCCAATTCAGTCTTTTCACCAGTGATACCACTACGTTCTACAATTGCATCAGCAATAGTACCGTTACCCATAGGCAAAGCCTTGATTTCATCCAAAGTCTGGCACTTGTTAGCGATAGCAGCATCCAAGATAGCCTGAGTCAATGCTACGAAATCTGCGTTCTTTGCAACGAAGTCAGTTTCACACTTCAAAGCAATCATTGCAGCGTAGTCACCAGTTGATTTTGCCAATACACAACCTTCTGAAGTTTCACGGTCAGAACGTTTTGCAGCTACAGCCTGTCCTTTTTTACGGATAATTTCTACTGCCTTGTCGAAATCGCCTTCAGATTCTGTCAAAGCGTTCTTACAGTCCATCATACCAGCTCCAGTCATTTTACGAAGCTTGGTGATATCAGCCATACTTACAGCCATAATAATATCTTTTATTTTGAGTTAGTAATGTTCTTAAAAACAAAGTTGAGAATTGAGAATTGAGAATTGAGAATACAGTTTTCCCAATTTTCAATTTTCAATTCTCAACTTACTTTATTGATTAAGCTTCTTCTTCATCCTTGCTCATGAACGCAGCAGCCTTAGATGCGTTGATTGCATCTTCTTCAGCTTTGTCCATGCGAGCTTTGGTAGCTTTTTTCTTAGCAGCTTTCGGTGCATTTTCACCAGCAGCTTCCATATCTACCTTTTCAGCTTTTCTTTCTTCCAAGCCTTCTGCCATTGCAGCGCAGCAAGCATCCAAGATAACTTCTACTGATTTAGTAGCGTCATCGTTTGCCGGAATTACGAAATCGATGTTTGAAGGATCTGAGTTAGTATCTACGATAGCAAATACAGGAATACCCAGACGGTTAGCTTCACGAACTGCGATGTTTTCTTTCAATACGTCTACTACGAACAATGCAGACGGCAGACGAGTCAAATCAGCGATAGAACCCAAGTTCTTTTCCAACTTAGCACGCTGACGAGAAATCTGAAGAACTTCTCTCTTTGACAAGTTTGAGTAAGTACCATCGTTTGTCAATTTATCGATAGTAGCCATTTTCTTCACAGCCTTACGGATTGTCGGGAAGTTAGTCAACATACCACCCGGCCAACGTTCGATTACGTACGGCATATTTACAGAAGCAGCTTTCTCAGCTACAACTTGTTTAGCTTGTTTCTTAGTAGCAACGAACAGGATTTTCTTTCCTGATTTTGCGATTTGTTTCAAAGCTTCAGCAGCTTCTTCAACTTTAGCAACAGTTTTGTTCAAATCGATGATATGAATACCGTTGCGTTCCATGAAAATATAAGGAGCCATTGCAGGGTTCCACTTTCTTTTAAGGTGTCCGAAGTGGCAACCAGCCTCCAATAATGTATCAAAATTTACTCTTGACATTGTTTTTAATTTTAATCGTTTACTTTCTTTTTTGTTTATTGAACCAACTGCCCGGTAGTCTTTCCGACAAGAACTTGCAGGAAGAATCCTGACAGTTTAGATACTAAACGCTTCTTTAGGTGACGAGGTATCAGTTGACGAGGCAACAAGGACAGACCCACCGAGTGAACCACCTTGCTAACTTGTCCCTTATCCAACTTGTCCCCTCGTTAACGTTTACTGAACTGGAATCTACGACGTGCTTTCGGACGTCCCGGTTTCTTACGTTCAACAGAACGAGAATCGCGAGTCATGAAACCTTCAGAACGAAGAGCCTTCTTATCTTCCGGATTGATTTTAACCAGTGCACGAGCGATAGCCAGACGCAAAGCCTGAGACTGACCAGTGAAACCACCACCGCACAAGTTAACTTTGATATCATATTTTTCAGCCACTTCCAATTTGTTCAACGGCTGTTTAACTACATACTGCAGAATAGTTGATGGAAAGTACTGTGCAAGGTCTCTCTTGTTAATAGTAATCTTTCCTGTACCTTCGCTAACGAAAACGCGAGCTACTGCGCTTTTACGTCTGCCTAATGCATTTACTACTTCCATTCTTTATTATTTAAGTGTATTAATATCAATTACTTTCGGAGTCTGAGCTTCGTGTTTGTGTTCACTTCCTTCGTAAACATACAAGTTGCCCAGCAATTTAGCTCCCAAACGATTCTTAGGAAGCATACCTTTTACTACTTTTTTCATCAATTTTTCAGCGCCATTCGGTTTTGCCAACAGACGAGCCGGAGTAATTTCACGCTGACCACCAGGATAACCGGTATAGCTCAGGTAAACCTTATCGGTCATTTTCTTACCTGTAAATTTCACTTTGTCTGCATTGATGATAATAACGTTATCACCGCAGTCTACGTGAGGGGTGAAGTTAGGTTTGTACTTACCTCTCAACAACTTTGCAACTTTTGCACCGAGACGGCCTACAACCTGATCGGTAGCATCCACAACAACCCATTCTTTAGTTGCTGTTTCCTTGTTTGCAGAAATGGTCTTGTAACTTAAAGTATCCACTCTTAAATCTTTTTTAAAATGTTAACTACTAAAAAACAAATTCCTACACTTTACCCTTCCCGGACAAAGAAGAATAAAGCACTCAGAATTAAAAATTTATCACTAGTTGATAATAATCGGCTTGCAAAGGTACGGCTTTTCTTTTAACCAACAAAAATTTTAAGTTTTTTTTTCGCTGGATAATCAATTGATTATGAATCGTACCTAAAGAATACAAAGAACAAAAAGGGCCGTTGCAAGATGGGATTTGCAACGGCCCTTTCTGGTTTATCATCAATCTTTGTCAGCGTAATTCATCACCTGGATAAACAGGTGCCATTTCTACTTTCTTCCAGATTTCATGACACCAGGAATCTATCCTGTTTCCATTGGCATCACTATCCAGGAAATACTTCACATACATCAACGTTCCGTTTTCCTTCAACTCAAAGTGCATTTCATTCTTCTTTCCATCCAATTGAGGAAGATGCACGTTTTTCTCCACACATTCCGTATATACTCCTTCACTATTCATCTCATAAGTTCCATATCCCAAAATAACGGCTCCCGTCTGCATCATCAACAAATTGATAAAGCGTCCGTCGTCAGAAAGAATCTTCAAGGAATTACTTGTCTTAAGTTCACCCGGAATATCCGGAGAATTAGAACGATAGAAACACATCTGCCAAACTCCCTGCAAATTGACGGGAGTCTTCTCCTGCACAGCCTGGGCCATCGAATTGCCGACAGCTAAGAGCATTAGAAATGCTACCAGAAAAAAATAACGTATTTTCATAACTAAAAGTATTAGAATTACCTATCAGGTACCTACAAAATTATAAAATAATTTGAGAATCACGCATTTTATGTACGTTTTTCTATCGTAGAAACATAAAAAAAGTCATCCCAAACGGAATGACTTTTTCTTTTATAGATAAATAGAATCTTCTTTTAGAATTCTGCGTTACGCGGTGTACGCGGGAACGGTATCACATCACGGATATTTGCCATTCCTGTTACAAACAACAACAGACGTTCAAAACCTAATCCGAATCCAGAATGAGGACATGAACCGTACTTACGGGTATCCAGATACCACCACATATCCTTCATCGGGATATTCAGTTCCTGAATACGAGTCAGCAGTTTGTCATAATCTGCTTCACGCTCTGAACCTCCGATAATTTCGCCAATCTTCGGGAACAGCACATCCATAGCACGTACAGTCTTGCCATCTTCGTTCTGTTTCATATAGAACGCCTTGATTTCTTTCGGATAATCGGTCAAGATAACCGGACGTTTGAAGTGCTCTTCCACCAGGAAGCGTTCGTGTTCTGAAGCCAAATCCACGCCCCAGTAAACCGGGAATTCAAACTTATGTCCATTAGCTACTGCTTCTTCCAGAATCTTGATACCTTCTGTATAAGGCAGACGTACAAAAGATTCCTTCAATACCCCCTGCAAACGTTCAATCAAGCCCTTATCGAACATATCGTTCAAGAACTTCACATCGTCATAACAGTTGTCCAATGCCCACTGTACACAGTATTTGATGAATTCTTCCGCCAAATCCATGTTATCATTGATGTCATTGAAAGCAACTTCCGGTTCAATCATCCAGAACTCAGCCAAGTGACGCGGTGTATTTGAATTTTCCGCACGGAATGTTGGTCCGAATGTATAAATTGCCCCCAAAGCAGTAGCGGCCAATTCGCCTTCCAACTGTCCGGAAACTGTCAGACTTGCCTGCTTTCCGAAAAAGTCATTATCATAAATAATAGAACCGTTTTCATCTTTCTTCAAATCATAGAGGTTCATGGTAGTAACCTGGAACATCTGTCCGGCACCTTCACAGTCTGATGCTGTAATCAGAGGAGTGTGGAAATAGAAGAAACCTCTTTCATGGAAGAACTTATGAATTGCAATAGCCATGTTATGACGGATACGGAACACTGCACCAAACGTATTCGTACGAGGACGCAAGTGAGCAATCTCACGCAAGAATTCCATTGAATGTCCTTTTTTCTGCAATGGATAAGTATTGTCACAAGTACCCAATACTTCAATCTCACGTGCCTGAATTTCTGCTGCCTGTCCGGAACCTACCGATTTTACCAGTTCTCCATTCACGCTCAGACATGCACCCGTTGTAATCAACTTCAGCAACTCTTCATCAAAATTAGCCAAGTCGACTACAATCTGCACATTATTTATAGTAGAACCATCATTCAATGCAATAAAGTTTACCTGTTTGCTACCACGGCGAGTGCGCACCCAACCTTTCACATTGACCATCGCGCCAAAATCTTCACGCTTCAGCAGGTCAACAATTTTTGTTCTACGAATTGTTTCCATTTTGATTCTATGTTTTATCAATTAATCTAAAAACACAGGGATGCTCCGTTTCCGTGTATCCCTGTGTTCTGCTATATTTATCATTATTCAAAAGATCCCATACGAAGCATGGCCACTTCCTGTTCTGTGAGATAACGCCAGTCACCGCGACGCAATCCCTTCTTGGTCAATCCCGCAAAGTACACACGGTCCAGCTTAATCACACGATAGCCCAGCGATTCGAAAATACGACGTACGATACGGTTCTTTCCAGAGTGAATTTCAATACCCACCTGCGACTTGTCTGTATCCGACGCGTAGCTGATAGCATCAGCATGGATTTCACCATCATCCAGTGTAATACCCTGTACAATCTGATCCAAGTCTGCCTTTGTCACATTCTTGTCGCAATATACATGATAGATTTTCTTCTTCAAGAACTTAGGATGAGTCAGTTTCGATGCCAGGTCACCGTCATTTGTCAAAAGCAGCACACCTGTAGTATTACGGTCCAGACGTCCTACCGGATAAATACGCTCCTTGCAGGCACCTTTCACAAAATCCATCACCGTCTTACGTTCCTGCGGATCGTCCGAAGTCGTTACACAATCCTTCGGTTTGTTAAGCAGCACATACACCTTACGCTCAATACTTACCGGCTGGTCGTGGAACTTCACTTCATCCGAACGCTTCACCTTCGTACCCAGTTCCGTTACGATTTCACCATTTACAGATACTACTCCTGCAGTGATAAACTCATCCGCTTCACGACGAGAGCAGATACCTGCATTCGCAAGGAACTTGTTCAAACGAATCGGTTCATCCGGATCAGTCAGCAGTTCTTTGTACTCGATCTGCTTCTTCATGCTATATTTTGCATTCGGGTTGTAGTCGGCAGTACGCGGACGGTAACCTCCCTGTGGACGACCATATCCACCCTGCTGTCCGCCATTGTTGTTAAAACGAGGACGATACGGGCGCTGTTCTCCACCCTGTTGTGCATTGTTAAAGCGCGGACGATATGAACGCTGTTCTCCTCCTTCCTGGTTGTTGTTGAAACGAGGAGTGTACGCACGCTGCGGACGTCCACCATTATTGTTGTTAAAACGAGGATTGTAAGAAGAACGCTGCTCTCCTCCTTCATTATTATAGGAACGGTTTCCGTATGAACGCTGCGGGCGATTACCATAACCACCTCTCTGCGGACGGTCCTCTCCATTATTAAAGCGAGGATTATAAGAAGAACGATAACCTTCTCCCCCTTCTCTATTGTTGTTATACGGACGGCGACCGTAGCTGTTGCTTTTCTCGCCTCTGCCATATTTGTTATATCCTTCTCTGTTGTAAGACTTGTAACCATCGCGGCCAGACTGGCTGTTTTCGCCATCTTGTCTGAATTCTTTTTCTGCCATAATTTTTTTGTTTAATGCTAATATTAATACTCAACACCCTCTCGGGCGATATTTATTTTTTAAAGTTAGACTCCAGTATAGTTGTGCGGAGTAATCGCACGCAATTCCCTTTTAATATCCTCGCTGACGTTCAGTGTTTCAATAAAATCTTTGATTGAAGCTTCTGTAATAGCCTGGTTCGTACGAGTCAGCGCTTTCAACGCTTCATACGGATGTGGATAAGCTTCACGGCGCAAAATCGTCTGAATAGCTTCAGCCACTACGCTCCAGCAATTATCGAGATCTTCATAGATTTTATGTTCATTCAACAGCAATTTTCCAAGACCTTTCAGTGAGCTCTGGATGGCAATCACCGTATGTCCGAAAGGAACACCGATATTACGCAACACTGTAGAGTCCGTCAAGTCACGCTGCAAACGAGAGACCGGCAGTTTGGAAGAAAGATGTTCCAATATTGCATTGGCCATTCCCAGGTTACCTTCTGCATTTTCAAAGTCAATCGGGTTCACCTTATGCGGCATGGCACTTGAGCCGACCTCACCAGCTTTGATTTTCTGCTTGAAATACTCCATGGAAATATATTGCCAGAAGTCACGGTTCATGTCAATCATGATGGTATTGATACGCTTCATTGCATCGAAGATAGCACCCAGTCCGTCGTAATTTGAAATCTGTGTAGTATATTCTTCACGTTCCAGACCTAATTTTTCAGCAACAAACTTATTACCGAAAGCCTTCCAGTCAAAATTTGGATAAGCTACATGATGTGCATTGTAGTTTCCGGTTGCTCCACCAAATTTTGCAGTCAACGGACAAGCCTTCAATACAGCCAGCTGACGGTTCAGACGATAAGCGAAGACCATGATTTCCTTACCTAAACGAGTAGGAGAAGCAGGCTGTCCGTGAGTTTTTGCCAGCATCGGAATATTTTTCCATTCTTCTGCGTAGGTAGTCAACTGGTCAATCAGTTTCTGAATCTGCGGATAATACACTTCTTCCAGTGCATCCTTGATAGACAAAGGAACCGAAGTGTTATTAATATCCTGTGAAGTAAGCCCGAAGTGAATGAATTCCTTGTAATGTTCCAATCCACCCAGTTTATCAAACTGTTCCTTAATGAAATACTCAACAGCTTTCACATCGTGATTTGTCACGCTTTCTATCTCCTTGATACGTGCAGCGTCTCCCTCAGAGAAATTACGGTAGATATCACGAAGAGACTCAAAACGAGTCGCATCAAATGACGCCAGCTGCGGCAAAGGCAATTCACACAAAGTGATGAAATATTCAATTTCCACCCGCACACGATACTTCATGAGCGCATATTCTGAAAAATAAGCAGCCAAAGTTCCTGCTTTGCTTCTGTAGCGACCGTCAATCGGTGATACAGCCGTGAGTAAATCAAGTTCCATCATTATCGTAAAGTTTTTTTGGTATCTAAAATCTAAAGTTTCTTTTGAATTCGCGAAATTAATGCTTTTTCCTGAGTTATCAGGACATAGTCCTTAAACTTTAGTATTTATTTTATAATTAGGTTATTCACTCAGCAATTTTACAGCATCGACATACTGTGCGATGCCCACTGCCACGCTCTTTGCTGCTTTCATAGCCATCACTACCGTTTGCGGACGATGCACCACATCACCTCCGGCAAATACTCCTTTACGGCTTGTCATACCGAAAGGACGTTCTTTCACCAGTACATACCCGTTATCATCAGTTTCTATACCTTCCGTAGTCGACACAATCCGACTAGCCGGGCGTGAACCCACAGCCAGACAAATGCGATCGAAAGCATACTCCTTGACTCCCTCCGATGTATTGGCACGTAGTCCGACAACCTTCCCGTCTTCATCTCCAAGAAATTCAGTCGTGGAAGTCTGCCATAAGAATTTCACACCTTCCTGCAAAGCAGCCTGATATTCTGCCTGTATAGCGGGCATATCAGCTTCCGTACGTCGATACACAATGGTCACACTGGCCGCTCCCATACGTACGGCCGTACGGGCCGCATCCATGGCCACGTTTCCACATCCCATCACTGCCACGTGCTCTCCTTCGATAACCGGCACCTTATCACGGCCGACTGTGCCTTCATTATAGATATTGGCCATGTGCAACAGATAAGTAGCCTGAATCACTCCACGCAATCCGGCCCCCGGAATATCCAATGATTTAGGCAGAGCCGTACCTGAACCAATAAAAATAGCATCGTATCCCTGCGCAAAAATATCATCAATGTTCAGCTGCTTTCCTACCACACAGTTTAACAGGAAAGTCACCCCCAGTGCTTCAATCTTCTCAATTTCCTGACGAACCACCTGTTTAGGAAGACGATATTCCGGAATGCCGTACATCAACACCCCACCTGGTTCTGCCTGACTCTCAAAAATTGTCACGTTAAAACCCTGACGAGCCAAGTCTCCGGCTACGGTCAGTCCGGCAGGTCCCGAACCAATCACGGCAACCTTTCCCCGTGTTTTCTGAGGAAGTTTCTCACGAATCAACTTCATTTCCGTATCAAAATCAGCCACGAAACGTTCCAGCTTACCAATTTCAATTCCCTTCCCTTTCGGATACAATACGCAATGCCCCTGACACTGCTTTTCATGGGGACAGACACGGCCACAAATAGCCGGCAGGTTACTCTTCTCATTAATAATTGCCATGGCATTTCCCATATTGCCTTTTGACAGTTCATGAATGAACTCCGGGATATGATTTTCTATCGGGCATCCCTTCTTGCAGGAAGGATTCTTACAATTCAAGCAACGTTTTGCTTCAGCTATGGCCTCCTGTAGTGTATAACTCTCGTTTATTTCTCTAAATACAGCTTTTGGCTTATTCATCTTATCAAATTTGTCCCATGCAAGTATTCCCTGCACACCTGTTTCATATTGGGCGGCAAAGTTCGTAAAAAAATGCCATAAAGAAAGCAGAATGAGTTTATTTTTATTTCTACGGACAAAAAATATCCCACAGACTCACCGTCCATGGGATATTTCCACCTTTTAATACCTTAAGTCTTAATACGAACTGAAAGTCAATACGTAAAGTCAGATTTCTTTACATATACTTTGTAATCCTTTATCAAACCTGGTGCACCGGCTTCTGCACGAGGCAACATCCGGAAACCGGTCACATTATATTCCTTACCTAAATCTATGACAATCTGATGAGGATAAGCGGTATTATCTACCGTCTGCCAGAAAGTACTTTCCTGCAAGTCGAAGACTTTATCTGCCGTGCGGTTTCCACCGCGTGTTTCTTCGCTGTCGGCATACACAATCTTCCAGTTCTCACGAGAAACAGGCTTTCCGTTATTATCCAGTACATCCAGCTCTGCAATAGCTGCGATATTGTTTCCTTCATAGTTAGAAGTACCTTCCAAACAGAAATAGCGTCCTGTTGCAGGCTGCGCAAAACGAACTTCCTGCCAGCCGTTTCCAGCCTTGAATGTACCTGCATTTACCACTTTTTCAGCTTTCAGGTTCAAGTTCTGTCCGTCTTTACGATGAGTTTCCGGTGCTTTTTCACGCAGCATATCCAAAATCGGTTTTTCTACGCCAGCCACTTTTGCTTCAGCCGGTCCCTTCAGGTCGAGCACAATAATTTCATTGTCTCCTTCTTTTAACCAGCAACCCGGCATATACAAAGTCTGCTGCGGACCGATTTCCCAGAAACGTCCCATAGCATGTCCGTTTACCCAAACCATACCTTTTCCCCAAGTCTGCATATCCAGGAAAGTATCACCTATCTTATCCAAACGGAAGGTAGCTTTATAATATGCAGGTCCGTCAACCGGCTTGCCTGCCTGGTAATTTTTCTGGCTGACAAACTCATAGAACGGAGGCAAGTTGTATACTTCCCAGCCTTTCAGTTCCTTCACCTGTTCACCGCTTGCCACTTCCACTTTATTCGTAATACCCTTCCGGTCATGAATTGACTTGTCAAAGTTCACACGTCCCATGGCTTCTACCAGGATATCCAGGCGTGTACCTTTTTTCAAGGTTTCTTTCAGCGGTAAAGTGAACTCACCACGACGACGGTCTAAGCGGCCCAACAATTTTCCATCAGCAAATACCTGTGCCCAGTCGTGTACTTCATCAATATGCAAAATACCTTTTACATCTTCTTTCAATGTCGTACGATACAAGATACTTCCCCAACTCTGATCAAACTGTTCCATAGGCTTAATATCTTCCGACTGTTTAGCCTGAGGCAGATTATCGAACAAGGGTGCTACTTCCCATTCAGTGATAGCCGGTACAGAAATCACCGGATACTGAGCCGGAGGTTCCGGCAAGGTTTCTCCCTCCGGAAGATACTGTTTCAGCAAGTCACGCAACTGGAAGTATTTCGGTGTAGTCCATCCTGCTTCACTGATAGGTGCATCATAATCGTATGAGCTGCACATAGCCGAGTAAGCCGGATTGTTGGCACCACCCCACCAGCCAAAGGTAGTTCCTCCGTGTGTCATATAAAGACTGAAAGAAATATTACGGTCCAGCATATCTTTAATACCGCTCACCATTGTAGCCGCATCACGAGTCTCGTGTTTCCGGCCCCAGTGATCGAACCAGCCGCTCCAGAATTCACTACACATCATCGGAGTTTCCGGACGCAGTGATTTCAGTTTCTTGAACTGCTCGTCAATGTTGGCTCCCGTACCAAAATTTACGGTCCACAGCAAATCATCCAGTGCGTTGTTAGTAAAGTTAGAACTCCAGTCGCACTGGAACAAAGGTACATCTGTAAAGCCGGCTTTTTTCACCAAATCACGAATGGCCGATACATACGGTTTGTCTATTCCATACGAGCCATATTCGTTCTCTACCTGCACCATAATGATATTTCCACCACGAGAAATCTGCAAGTCTGCCAACTGCTTGCCTACTTCATTCATGAAAATACCAACACGTTCCATATAATAAGGATCCAGCGTACGCAACTGCACATCATCTTTCTTCAACAGCCACCAAGGCAATCCGCCCATTTCCCATTCTGCACATACATACGGACCCGGACGTACAATAACGTACATTCCATACTTCTGTGCCAAACGGCAGAACTTGGCAATATCGTTATTGCCGGAGAAATCAAACTTACCCGGCTGCTGTTCATGTAAGTTCCAGAACACATACAGACAAAGGGTATTCATACCCAAAGCCTTACAAGAAAGAATACGCTGTTCCCAGTAAGGTTCCGGGATACGCGGATAATGCACCTCCGCAGCTTTCACTACAAAAGGCTTTCCATTCAACAGGAACGTATTTTTCCCAACTTCAAACGTTCCACCGGCTTGCGAGCTTTGACATGAGCTGATAAAAGCCGCCATCAAAAGACAAGCCACCCCTAATGATAATTTTCTCAATAATTTATTCATGGTATTCATTTTTCACTTTTACAAAAATAGAGATTTGCTACCAAACCGTAAAAATAGAAATCAATCAATTATAACCTAAAAATCATTCAAAGGCATGGTTACTTTGCCGTTTCATCCGCCTTTATACGAATCACGCTCAAAGAATAAGCCGGCATTTCATACTGCGACAATTCTGTCACGGATACATCTTTCTTCACCGGTCGTGCATTTTTGTCGGTAGGTTTTCCACTCAAGACCTGCAAAACTGCTTTTCCATTTTCAGTTTGCGCCAAGCCTTCCACTTTCGCCTTTACCGGAACTGGCAACAAGTTCACCAGTTTCACAATCCAGTCTCCCGTCTTACTGTCACGTACGACTGAAGTACCTATTCGTTTCTGTACATCCTGGCGAGGATTATCGATTTTCCGGTCGGCAGGCAAATAAGAATCTCCGGAATTCTGACCATAAAGCAACTGAGTATAATATCCCACAGTGGGTTTCACTTCACGGTTATTGAAATAAATCAAATCAGGGTTCCACTGAGTATGTCCTTCCTTGGCCAACAAAGGAGCGTAAGAAGTCATTGACACGATGTCACCATTACGTTCTACCGAAGTCAGATACAGCGCCTCAGCCAAAGCTGTTTCAATGTTATTGGGACGTCCCGGCAAATGTGCGGCGTACTCTCCTAAATACACTTTAGGTTTTGTACGGTCATAACGGTCGTAATAATCCTGGTTATTTATAAACCAGCCCGGTGTATTATAATAATGTTCATCCACCATCGGCACATTCAGGCGCGTAGCAAACTTCCATCCGGCTTCATAATCCGTACCTTCATAGAAAGGACCGACCGTACCAATCACCGTGATTTCCGGATACTTTTCTTTTACTGCCTTGAAAATCATTTCAAAACGCTCCTCAAAAATAGGAGTAATCAAATCCTCGTTTCCAATGCCGATGTACTTCAGGTTGAAAGGTTTCGGATGGCCTGCTTCTGCACGCATCTTTGCCCATTTACTCTTCTTCGGATCACCATTGGCATATTCTATCAGGTCCAGAATATCCTGCACGTATGCATCCATCTCTTCCATGGGAATACCTCCCTGCTGTCCGCCGCTCAAAGGTTTTCCCGGAATACAAGCCGAATTCTGACATGGAACTCCTGCTGCCAGCACCGGCAGAGGTTCTGCTCCTATATCTTCACAAAACTGGAAATACTCAAAGTATCCCAAACCTAATGTCTGATGATACCCCCACAAGTTCCCCATCGGTTTACGGGCTTCCAGCGGACCCACTGAGTTTTTCCAGCGATAAATATTATCAATTCCGTTTCCGTGAGCCACACAACCGCCCGGGAAACGTACAAAACGCGGATGCAAATCGGCCAAAGTCTGTGCCAGATCGGCTCTCAATCCATTTTTACGCCCCTTGAAAGTCTCTTGAGGGAACAAGGAAACCATATCCAGATGCAATTCTCCCGTCACTTCCGGTTCCACCGAAAGCACAGCCGCATCCACATCAGTCTGAGCCGTCAGTACAGCCGACTGCTTTTTCCATTTTCCGGCTGCTACCCGTACAGAAGATTTCGCCACTTCCTTTCCCTCATTATCCAGCAAACGCACGATTACTTTTCCCCCTTTGCTTCCTTCAGGCATACGAGAAAAGACAGAGAAATCATACTTTTCTCCTTTCTTCAACGTAATTCCATCAAAACCCGGATTACGGAGGGCTATTCCCGGCTTAGCCTGCAATACAACATAATGCGGATTGTTCTCGTGCAAAGGATTTTCAGTTGCCACCTTCACAGCCGACGACTGCCCGTTCTCCCATACACTCCAGGCATAGCCACTGTCAAATCCCTGATGTGCATTGTCCTTCGGAGAATACTCAAAGTCACGATTCTGTATCAGTTCCGCATAAAGCCCGCCATCAGCTCCGTAATTAATATCTTCAAAGAAAATACCAATCAATTTATCACTGATAGGCTTCGCCTCTTCCGGACGTACCGTCAATTGCAAGGATACAGGAGCCAGTCCGGCAAAACGTTGTGCATCCTGTTCTGTACGTTCATTGTGCAACTGGTCTCTGTAGGCCCGGTAGTCCACGAACTTCAACAGCCGGTCCACGTCTTCCCAGGCCACTTTCTGCACATACCCTTGTTCCAATACACCTTCCACTACGGCTTTCTTACGCGTTTCACTTCCTCGTTTTACGGTCGGGACCTGTTCACCATCCCGAGCAGGCTGCATATAGTAAGTCTGCGGATTCCACTTCATTAAATCCGGCGAAGTGGCATGCCCCCATTCTTTTCCGCTCTCGTTCAGCTGCCAGAAGCAGTGCCATACTCCTTTTTCATCACGCACCAGATGAGGATTAAACATACGTTTCTCAGCTCCCCAGGCGCCGTAGTCACATTTCACATATCCATATCCATTGCCGATGCTGAACCAGCGTGTTGCATCTGTACTCCAAGTTAATTTCAGGCCACTACGCCCCGCATCGTTCACGGTAGCATACGAAAACAGATATACTGAATCCGGTTCATTCATCACTTCCTGCACATGCGCTGATACAGGAAAACTGGTAAGGCACGCACATAAGGCTGCCAAATGTGTCAGGTGTTTCATAGGTAAGAAGGTTTTATTTAAGATTATTATTTGGAAACTTTCACCCGCTGAATCGTGCCGTCCGCATTAAATTCCATTCGGTCGATACAAACTTCGCGGTGTACACCAGGAGCTTTGTCTTTATCCAGGTAATTTTTATTGATACGATGGTACACGATATACCATTCATCTGTACCCGGTTTACGGACTACGGAATTGTGTGCCGTACCATAAATTTCTTTCGACGGATCTTGTATCATCACAATCGGGTCCTTAGCTACCTTAATCGGACCTAGAGGAGAATCCGATGTGCCGTATGCCACATGATAGTTCGCTGAACCCGTATCATCTACCGACCACAAGAAGTAGTACAATCCCTGACGATAGAACACGTATGGAGCTTCACGATACGCATAATCTTTCAATGTACCCTCCTTCGGAGTCATCACCTTCAATGTTTCCTTCTTGATAGACACCATGTCATCGTTCAGTTCAGCTCCGGCCATATAGCCATTCCCCCAATACAAGTAAGATTTTCCTGAAACCGGATCGGTAAACACATCCACGTCAATCTGCTGTCCGTGTCCGACCGGAGAATCTGTAATAATAGGTTTGCCCATATCCTTGAAAGGCCCTACAGGAGAGTCGGCTACAGCCACTCCGATTTTCTTGCCTGAATCATCGTTCGGATTGCCACTGTAATAGAAGAAATATTTATACTTCTCGTCAATCAGTTTTTCTTCAATAGCTGGTGCCCAAGCATTTCCATTTGCCCAAGGTACCTGCGGAGAACGCAAATCCAGCATCACACCTTCGTAAGTCCAGTCCTTCATGTCAGCCGAAGAGAATACGGTAAAATACCATCCTCCCCATCCCGGCTGTCCGTCTGTAGTAGAATAAATGTAATAACGTTGAGTTTGCTGTGAATAAAGCACTTCAGGGTCTGCATGGAATCCTGGCAATACCGGATTTACCGGCAGTTCACCCAGTTCAGCCGGTTTACCCCATTTGTCTGTAATTCGTTTCAGTTCTGCACGGGTAATAGGAATGATGGTACCATGACGAGGATGGAAATTCATCTTCACTGCATGATCTATCACCTTGAAGTTTTTCAAGTCGGTTGTTTCCGTGAATTGATAAGCTCCCTTCATATATACATCATACATCAGAATGTACTTATCCTGTCCAATCAGCTTGAACGTACCGGCTCCTTCCACCGCTTCTTTTGTCTGCTGTTTGTAATCCGGTTGTTCCTCCCATTCTCCGGAAGTCAGCGAACGAGTAGTTGCTACTTTGATACCATTACCGTGTCCTTCCGTTTTATAGAAAAGATGATATACCCCGTCTTTATACACGATATCACCGTCTATACAAGATTTCTTGTCCTTCGGGATAAAAAGAGGTTTCGGTTCCCCTTCCAGGTCAGTAAAATCTTCATTGGCATACGCATAATAAATCACGTCTACCCCACCGGCATACTGCATGGACCAGTATACCATGTACTTTCCTACTTCCTTATTATAAATAGTCTGAGGAGCCCATACACGTTTCAGTTTTTCCTGTCCCGGATAACGTTTCTGCATATTAATGACAGAATGCGACCAGTTTACCAGGTCTGTAGATTTCAGCAGCACCATCGCGCGGTTAGAATCCCAACCATTGTCCGACACCATATCGGTCACTACCATATAAAAAGTCTGACCGTCTTCTCCTCTCAGGATATGAGGGTCGCGCACGCCACCGGTAGAGCTGATTACTTTTGAATCAAGTACCGGTTTGTTATTATTCAGGGCATAGTAGGTATATCCATCCATACTGACCCCATAACATACGGCTTCTTCACTGATATGATTCCCCGTAAAATAAGTAAACAAATAAGCTACATAATCTTTTTCTTCCACCAACGCGGCAGACACTGATTCCGAAATAAACGGAAGTAAGAATAACAAAGACAGGATTCTGTTTCTCATATACTTTATATGTTAACGTTTGATGCAAAGATAGGGAATTAGTGTATCACATACAACTATTAATCATGCAAAAAAGGAGGAGAATCGTGCATTTTTATAACCTATAAACCGTTATTACCTTGGAAACTTAAAGTAATTTGTATATTTGCACTTACTGTAACCATAAAAAGAGTTGTGATATATGCAGTATAAGCCTATACCACTGCATTATAAACAAAAACATATCACCATGAAAAAACAAATGAAACAAATCGCCTTACCTCTCTTTTTGGGAGGTTTGATAGCATGCAGTCCGAAAACTGCTGTAAATGAAACAGACTTGTTGGGTAACTGGACAGAAATACTTCCTCCTTCATCCAACTTCGTACAAGGAATGACACTGGCCAAGGAAGGGAAAGCCTCCTCCATCGGCATGGCCACTCTGCAATATGAAAGCTGGCAACTTCTGCCGGACGGACAGCTTATTCTGAACGGAAAAAGCATCGGAAACGGACAGACAATTTCATTCTCAGATACACTGGCCATCCTGTCTTTACAACAAGACACTCTCACCCTCCGGAAAGGGGCCGATTATCAGATAAAATATGTACGCCAGCCGGAATCAGCACCTTTAGTCGGAACAGACAAGGCTTCTACAGGATACACCTGGTCGGACGTATTACAAAAAGACATCCGGATTTTTGAGACAGGACAAAAAGTACTCTCTTCCACCGACAGCCAGGCAACCCAAGCCGGCTTCTTAGTGTTTGCAACTGATTCTTCAAAGGTAGAAGTGTTCTTACCTGATACCAAAGTCATACTCGACCGCCGTGTACGTCCTGACGGCATTGCTGTCTGGAACGTAGAAGACGACGACACCTATCAGGTGCAAGCCTGTGCAGACTCCTGGATTGTATCCAGAAGAGGACGGCTACTTTATAACACGCACGGAACCGATAAAAAAATAGAAACCTCCTTCCTCACCGAGGAAAAGACAGAAATCCCTGTGGCATTCTATCCGCATGAAGCCCTCGCTGAAGTCTGTCTGGACGGACAATACATGTTGCTCTCTCAGTACCGCACAGCCTCAGGTTACGGTTACAAGAATACCATTCTCGATTTGCGTGGCAAAGGAAAAGAAGCTACACTGACACGTAGTACAGACGGAAAAACCTTCCAGCTAACAGAAAAGGACTAAAAACAGTATCGTATGTGGATGAATCTACTTTTATTAATCGGCGGATTAGCTTTGATTTTAATAGGAGCCAACGGACTGACCGACGGAGCAGCCTCTGTAGCCAAACGTTTTCGTATCTCCGACCTGGTTATCGGATTGACCATTGTAGCCTTCGGGACCTCTGCCCCTGAACTGGTTATCAGCGTACTCTCCTCGTTACAGGGAAGTGCTGAAATGGCTATCGGTAACGTGGTGGGAAGTAATATCTTCAATGTATTGATGATTATCGGATGCACCGCTCTGGTTCTCCCCATACAAGTGGGACAGGGCACTATGAGCAAGGAAATTCCGCTGGTCATTCTTTCCGCACTGGTACTTACCTGCTTTGCCAACGACTGCATACTAGACGGAGGAAGCCGGGACATCATCAGCCGGATAGACGGACTGGTACTATTAGGTTTCTTTCTGATTTTTATGCGTTATACGTTTGCCATCGCCCGCAACGGGAACGAAGACGGTGGCGAAGAGCAGAAGGTAAAGGAACTGCCGGCATGGAAATCAGCCCTATATATTATAGGAGGACTGGCCGGATTAATTTTTGGCGGACAATTTTTTGTAGATGGTGCCAGCGGTATTGCCCGTTCATTAGGTGTCAGTGACTCTATCATCGGACTTACACTGGTGGCCGGAGGTACCTCCTTGCCGGAACTGGCAACTTCCGTCACGGCGGCCTTGAAAAAGAATCCGGGCATTGCCATTGGAAATGTCATCGGCAGCAACCTGTTCAATGTATTCTTTGTACTAGGATGTAGTGCAAGCCTGTCTCCTCTCCCTATGGGAAATATCAACAACATCGACATGGCTGTTCTGGTAGGCTCTTCCATTCTGTTCTGGCTGGTGGGCTGGTTCTTTAAGAAACGGACCATCACCCGCATAGAAGGAGGACTGTTAGTCGCATGTTACATTGCTTACACGGCCTTCCTTATTTCACAACAATAAAGGACCTTGTTATAAATATTAACCATGAAAAGAATCCTTATTCCCTTGGCAGGTCTTTGCTTATTGACAGCCTGCAATCCGTCGTCTAAAAAACAAACCGGGAACTCTGGCATTCAGACGGAACAAAGTGAAGTGTTCCCCGAAAGTCCCTCCAGAGAAGGCTACGAAGGCTTCCAGTGGCAGACTGTCACGGGAGCCGGTCTGCGGCTATGGGCACAATGCAACGAAAATCTACGTATCATCACCGACGCTTCTATTCCGGGTGCACGCATAGAACGTATGGAAAATGGCCACAAACAAACTTCGGACCCGGTTATTCAGATATTGGATATACCGGGCAAGGACATCCATTCACTTATCCCGTTCCTGCAGTCTCACCCACGCATTCTCATGGATAAGAACTGGGCGGACAGCCTGACCTGCGATTTCCGTGAAGTAAAATCCAACCGCACCGGAGTAACCCGCTACATCCTGGAGCCTACCGGGAAGTCAGCGAAAGAGCTGGCTGACCGCGGTCAGCACGAACCCGTGCCTTTTACTTGCCATGGCTGGGGAGTAGGCAACAGCGGAGCACGTTATTTCGAGGTATTCCACACCCATCCCCAGAAAGCAGTCTTCGTTGAGGTGGGACAAGATATGCCTTTGTTTGATGAGCAGAGCATCCAGCTATTCGACTCCATTCAGGTACTCCACGGACAACTTATCATGGGACACGAAGCCTACAGCTTCACTCCCGATGCAGACACTACAGCCTATTGGGTTGTTGACAAGTCGGGCGAGCTGAAGAAGCGCTATGAAGCAACTCTTCCTTCCGATGCAAAACCCTATACAGCCATACCTGCCAAACTGAAAGTCCGCATCCAGGGCCCTTCTTCCGAGGGCTTTGCAGCTGAATATGCAGGCGTAATGGAAGTTATGGGAATTGAGGAAGTGGGAGAATAAATCATCTTCTGGACAAAAGTCAAGAACGTGCCTACAAAGAAAGTTACATATACTTTTCTTTTTTATGTCTCCTTTACGTGAAACGTATGTTTCTCTCGACAGAACCGTACGTTTCACGTAAGGGAAACATACGGTTCTGCAAGGAGAAACCTAAAACATACAAAAACGTTGTTCAATTACTTCCCTTGCATTGTCTCAAACAAAGCCTACACATCTACAAATCAGGTAGCCATTCTGATTTACCTTACACAAAAAAGGGTGAAAAGACTTCACAGCCTTTTCACCCTGCCTATCAAAAAGAGAGATTTTATTTTTTATAGATGTGTTTTCCTTCGGTTACTACCTGAGAGGGGTTACCGGTATAGCTAATACTTCCGCTGCCATACGTTTTCGCCGTAATCGAACGAGAGGCACGGCAAGACAAATCACCCGAACCATATACAGCCGCATCGACTTTAACGGCTTTCAGGTTATCTGCCGACAAATCACCGGAGGCATTGTCACGAAGTACGGCTTCCTGGCAGCTGCCTTTTATGACCATATCGCCACTGGCATTGACCGTAGCCGTCACCACTTCCTGACATTGCAGATTAGGCACCATCAAATCGCCGGATGCATTGATGGTCAAAGACGCATACTGACATACGGCTTTGTGAACCGTCATATCTCCGCTGGCATTGATACTGGCCTGTAACTTCTGGCAGTTGACCTGCTGTATATCAATGTCGCCACTGGCATTGATTTCAGACTGAAAGCTATTGCACTGCACCGCAGGGCATTCAATATCACCGCTGGCATTCGTCTGGAAACGTATGTCTCCCTGTGTTTTCAATCCTTTGGGAATAGATATATCACCGGAAGCCATCGTGGTAAAACGACTGACAGAGGGCGCATATACATCTACCCGGCAACGATTCTCGCCCTGGATGCTGGTACCATCCTGATAATAAACCCTCAGTTCACCTTTTGACTCCTTCAGTACCACATAGGGCATGACATTGTCTGAAGCATAGATTTCTGCATACGGACTGCCGGAGGTCTGGTGATACACCACATCAATGGAAGAAAGTGTAGACACTTCCCGTATATCACCAAGGGAACGTTTTTCCGTCTGGTAGTTTTTACTCGGCTGAATAGTATGAGCAGTTCCTATACAGCTGAAACAGGTCAAGGCACAAGCCAATGTGAGTATGTTCATTCTGGTTTTCATTATTCTATCTCCTTTATTTTTATAGTTATACATTCTATTTATTCTGTTTTCAGATTTTCAGTTGGATTGGCCCGTGCCGCTTTCCATACCAGCCCGAAAGCTACCAACCACACTACCAGACATACGATAAGGATACATCCGGCAAACAGGGACCACGTGAGGTCTATCTTGACAGCAAACAATTGCAAAAGTTGTTCACCTACCTTCCAGGCGCACAAAGCACCTATCACTACAGCCGGAAGAGCTATCTTCAATAAATCGAGCAGGAAGATTTTCTGCACGTCGGCCATGGAAGCTCCGTGAATAAGGCGGATGGCAATCTCCGAACGGCGGCGTGACACTTCATCGCGCACATACGCCACCAGTCCCGTCAGGGCTATAATCAGGATACACAAGCCGGCAAAGAGCACACTGTTGCGTACATGCAACACGGCATTGTAAAGATTTCCCATCTCGAGCGACAGGCTGTACACCTTCAACTGTTGGGAGGAAATGGTACGGTCGATTACTTGCTGTACTTCTTTCATCGCTTCAGGTGACATCCGGTTCAAAGCTACATACAAATAACTCGAAGGTTTATTTCGATAGAACATCACCGTAGGACGTTCGTCATGGCTTTCCATGACCTGAGAGCCTAAGTGAATATCTTCGTACACCCCACAGATAGTAGCCATTGTCCGATGTTCGGAGATATACACTGGCTTCCCGATGGGAGAACCTGTCCATCCGACCAAGGTTTTCATACGTTCCACGAACTGACGGCTGACCATTACTTGTTGTGACAAGGTATCCGTCAGCGTAGGCGTGAATACATTTCCTTCGATAACCGGAATCTGGAAAGCCTTGTGATAATCAGGACCTACATAATACATATCGGCAATGTTCATGTATTCTTCTCCTGTTTCGGGATTATATACATTATTCCCACTGCAATGATCCGACAGGAGCTGGTAGCCCCAGGTCACAGCCTTTACCTCCGGCAGTTTCTTCAATTCCTGCACACAACGTTCCCGTTCCACCATCTCGGTGCCCGACAAGTTGGTATACAACGTATTCCGGTATTCAAATCCCGGATTGAAGTTCATCAGCGTGTGATACTCCAGACCGATGACTGCCAGCAGACAAACGAAGAAAGCTGTCAAGGCAAACTGCAAGCACAGCAAACCTAATTTCCACCTCCGTTTGTTTTCTGTGTAACGGCGATACGCATACGTCACCGGTATACGGGTATAGAGATACCCCGGCATCAACCCGCAAAGCAAAATCACTCCTAAAGTCACGGCCAAACAGACCCACACGGTAGACAAAGGGAAAAGCGACTCCAAGCTATGTCCAATCTGCTCTTGCAAGAAATCCTGCAAGCCGAAAATAATCAATACAGCCAAAGCCAGACTGATCAATCCGTGCAACAAAGATTCCGAAAGAATCATCCGGTAAATGTCGCCGCTTCCTGCCCCGTAGCAACGGTAAGTGGCAATTCCCTTGGCACGGCTCACCATGGACGAAACAACCAGCAGGATATAGTTCAGCACAGCCACCAGCAGCATGATAATCGCAAAACTCAGAAACACGATATTCATGATGCGGTTGTAATCGGACGAAGTGAATATTTCGGCTACGGGACGGAGAGAGAGCTCAAAACCCGTACCAGACTGAGCCATCTCTTCCGTCACATGATTCACTTCCAGTATACGCTCCATGCCTTCCTTTAAGTCATCTGGAATACTCCCTTTCCGCAGGCGGACATAGGTCTTGTAGCGGTCATTTCCTAACCAGTTGTTCGTTCCATCATAAGCCACCTGCCCGATGGTCGGCAGGGCAATGAGTACATCCATCTGCGGAAGGTGGGTATTCTCAGGAAAAGCCTCGAACACCCCGACTACGGTCACATGAAACTCAGGATATTGTTTCCACGACAATGTTTTCCCGATAATCTGTTCGCCTGCCACCTCCAGCAGTTTGGAAGAGATATAGGCATTGTTGGCCTTTTCCAACCCCGTATAAGGCTCCTCGCCCATCAGCAATTTCCGCGGAAAGACCCGAAAGAAAGTACTGTCGCAAAACCAAGCCTGCCCCTCCAATTCTTTATGGTCTTCCGTCGTCAGCGTCATCGACCCAATTCCCGTGAAACGGGTGGCCACTTCCACCACCGGACAATAGCGCTGCAACCCCGGTCCGATGGCACCAGGAGTCTGCGCATGCTCTCTCCAGTCGGTGTCTTTCTGTTTGTAGCGTTCTTCCACCCGGTAAGTTTCTTTCAACCCCGGCAAGAAGTTATCATACGACCTTTCGAAAATGACCTCTGCCAGCATAACCAGGCCGATGGCCAGCCCTACGCTCAGACAGATAATCTTGACCACATTGGCCTCGCCTTTTCGAAACAGTCCTTTCAATGCACGTTTCATAAGGTACTATTTTTACATTTCTGCAATAGAAGCCACAATCTGTCCGTCGAACAGGTTAATCACACGACTGGCAAAACCGGCATCACGCTGGCTATGTGTCACCATCACAATAGTTGTTCCTTCCTTGTTGAGTTCAGTCAGCAATTCCATCACTTCCTGTCCGTTCTTGGAATCCAGATTACCAGTCGGCTCGTCGGCCAGAATAATCTTCGGTCCGGAAACCACGGCACGTGCAATGGCCACACGTTGCTGCTGACCACCCGACAGCTGCTGCGGATAATGCTTTGCACGATGACTGATATTCATTCGCTGCATAATTTCATTCACCCGACGCTTCCGTTCGTCAGCCGGAATCTTCAAATAAGTCAACGGGAGTTCAATGTTCTCAAACACGTTCAACTCGTCAATCAAGTTGAAACTTTGGAACACGAAGCCGATGTTTCCCTTACGCACATTCGTACGGTCTTTTTCTTTCAGACTGCCTACCTCCTTTCCATCCAGAAAGTAACTTCCGGAAGTCGGATTATCCAACAGCCCCATAATATTTAATAAGGTAGACTTTCCACAACCGGAAGGTCCCATAATTGCCACAAATTCTTTGTCTCTTACCTCCAAGCTTACTTTATTCAGTGCCAGTGTCTCTACTTCCGTGGTGCGAAAAGTTTTTGTCAGGTTTTCAATCTTAATCATAATCGTATTGTTTTATAGAGTTTGTATTTTACATTTCGGACTTTCATTTCCATCAATTTCTATACAAAGTCCATGCCAACACTTTAAATAGCTGATTATCAATACAAAATCAGATTTACATAAAAAAGCAGGTGTCTAATTTTTAGACACCTGCTGTATGATTTTTTGACAATAGTCAAACGTGTATACACGAAAACGAGAAATAATAATCATGATTCGGCAGTAAGAATTCTTCTGTACGCTCTTGCATAAAACGAAAAACTTCAAGGCAAATTCTCTGTTTCACACTGTGAAATACAAAAACCACAGTGTGGGATACATATTTCACACTGTGGGATACAAATCCCGCACTGTGAAACAGAGAATTCTTTGAAGCGTTTCAGGAAATATTTTAAAGGATATTGAAAAATATCATGCCTTGACACACTTTATCACCACATGCCGGTCACCATCCAGAGTCGTGGCAAACAAATACACGTCTCCTCCTTCTTTCAGCTTCCACTTTTTTCGGAGTTCTGCCACCGAAGCCGGGAAGTTACGTACCGTGAGATTGGCCTTATTCACCCCCTGCAACAACTGTTTCAGTTCTTTTTTCCCGAAGCCTGACACTTCCAGCACCCGGAAACGACGCCCCGGAAAATCAACTAATGTATCGGAAGTATAAAGATGACTGTTTGCATGTAATTTCTTGACACCGAATCGTGTGCCCAACAACCGGTAAGGCCCCGCCTTCAGCAAGGAAGCACCCGGTTCATAAAGATAATTTTCTACCTCGTCAGTCAACGGGCATTGTGCTTCTTTCTCCTGTGAATAAGTGAAGACAAACGGTTCTGCCAAAAAGTTATTAACAGCCTGTTCACAACTTATCCACACCTCTCCAAAGCCTTCTGAAGGGGATTTCACCTCTTTTTGTAGCACAACCAACAACTCTTTGCACTCGTTATTCACAGCTACTACGTGAATCTGACGGATGTATTTCAGTTCCCGTAAGGAAGAAAAAATATCCAGCATGGGCGAAAGTTTCACCACTACCGTCCGGCCTTTTTCTACTAGCAACGGTTCCAGTTTCTGCACATCGGGTTCGCAGTCGGCAATGGCCACTGTTTTTCCTCCCTGACTGTCGCGACGGGCAGGGTCCAAGAACAGGCAATCCACCGGTTCCATCTTTTGCAGGTATTCCACGCCGTCGGCACAATGCACCGTTACCTGTGGCAAACCAAGCAACGGGAAATTATGGCGGGCCAGTTTACACAGCACTTCCTGACGTTCCACGTAATCCACCTTCCGGAAATTTCGTGCCAGGAAAGAACAGTCCACTCCCAAACCTCCCGTCAAATCGGTCATCGTATCACCTTGCAGCCACGAGGCCTTGTAGCGGGCCGTGATTTCCGAAGAGCACTGCTCCATGGACAAATGAGCCGGATATTGCACTCCTTCCGTCTGTGCCCAAAGGGGAACCTTTTTCTCGGCAATCTGCCAGCCGGCAATCTGTACCACTGCTGCCGCCATATCTACCTGCGGATACTTACGGGCCTGCAAAGCTAATGTACGTACATCTTCCGTACGATGTGCACAGATAAACTGCCATGTGTCAGGTGAAAGTATTGCCATTTCTCTATTCTTTACTATCTGTAAACAAGGGGGTATTTTTCTTTTGCTTAGATAAAGACATAAAAAAAGGAGTTCCGCTGAACTCCAACCTTTGTTAACCTTAAATCTAATACTATGAAAAACACGATGCAAAGGTACGGACTTTCTGGAATTATGCAAGTTTTGTGTGCGTTTACATGTGTTTTATAACATAGATTAAGAAGTACGCATCCGGTTTTAAAGGGCATTAAGAAAATGCGATTAGCATATCCGCACACCAAGAAAAGAAGAAATGTGGGTTTTCCGTATGACAAAGCATTTTCCAATCACAGACTTCATGTTAAAAAGACATAGGAATCCCCCGCAACGCCCCAGTATTCCAACAAAATATTGTATCTTTGCTCCGATTATATACTTGACACAACATGATAACTTTAAAAGAATTCTTTTCATTTAAAAAGAACCGCTTTTTCTGGCTGAATCTCATAGCCATGATTGTCGTAATAATTGGTGTATGCTGGGGTACCTTGCTCTGGCTGGACAGCTATACACACCATGGAGAAGCTTACATGGTGCCGAATGTGAAGAACAAAACATTGAACGAAGCTCAGCAGGCTCTCAGTAACCAGAAGCTGAAAGGGCTGGTTATCGACTCCAGCTATGTGAAAGGTGTGCCCGACGGCATAGTATTAGACCAAAATCCGGCAGGGGGAGCACGCGTGAAGGAGGGAAGAACGATTTATCTGACCGTCACCACTTCTAAAGTTCCTTTGGTAAAATTGCCGGACTTGATAGACAACAGCTCTTTGCGTCAGGCGGAAGCCAAATTAAAGGCGATGGGCTTCAAACTGACGGAACCGGAATACGTTTCGGGAGAGCAGGACTGGATTTATGGTATCAAATACCGTGGAAGAAACCTGGCTAGCGGAGATAAAGTTCCTCACGAGGCCATGCTGACTCTCTGCGTAGGCAACACGGCGATTCGTGACTCTCTTGCTATGGATTCTACACAGATTACTATCGATATGAATTCGTCTGCCAACAGTGAAGCAGAGGTAGATGACTCTTGGTTCTAAATCTAACCCCCTAAAGAAAAAGATGGCAGAAGATTTGATTGATTACGAACTGGACGGAGATACGCCAGACGATATTGAGCCGATTCAGGGTGAGCCTGAATTGTATGAGCATTTCCGTACGGTAGTAGATAAAGGACAGGCTCCTGTCCGCATCGACAAGTATTTATTTGAGCGAATTGTCAACGCGTCGCGCAACCGGATTCAGATGGCAGCCGACAACGGCTTTGTCATGGCCAATGGGAAACCGGTGAAAAGCAGCTACAAGGTCAAGCCGCTGGACGTGCTGACCGTTATGATGGACCGCCCGCGCTATGAGAATGACATTATTCCGGAAGATATTCCACTGAATATTGTATATGAAGACGATGACCTGATGGTCATCAACAAGCCTGCGGGGTTGGTAGTACACCCGGGATGTGGAAATTACCACGGTACCCTGGTCAACGCCATCGCATGGCATCTGCGTGACGTACCGACCTATAACCCGAATGACCCGCAAGTGGGATTGGTGCACCGCATTGACAAGGATACCTCAGGACTTTTGGTGGTAGCTAAAACCCCCGATGCGAAAACCAGCCTGGGACTTCAGTTTTACAACAAGACAACCAAGCGTGAATACAACGCGCTGGTTTGGGGGATTGTAGAAGAAGATGAGGGTACCATTACCGGCAACATCGGACGTAATCCGCGCGACCGGATGCAGATGGCTGTCATGTCCGACCCGGAACAAGGTAAACACGCCGTGACACATTATCAGGTATTGGAACGATTGGGGTATGTCACACTAGTAAAGTGCGTACTCGAAACCGGACGAACCCATCAGATTCGTGTACACATGAAACACATCGGGCATACCTTGTTCAATGATGAACGTTACGGTGGTCACGAAATCTTAAAAGGAACTCATTTCAGCAAATACAAACAATTTGTAAACAACTGTTTCGAAATCTGTCCCCGTCAGGCACTGCATGCCAAGACACTGGGCTTTGTACACCCTCGCACAGGAGAGGAAATGTTCTTCACTTCCGAACTGCCCGAGGATATGACCTGCCTGCTGGAACGATGGAGAACGTATATCAGTAACAGAGAATAACAACTATGAAACGTACAATTGCGATTGTAGCAGGAGGAGACTCATCTGAACATGGAGTCTCCATGAAAAGTGCAGAGGGTATCTACTCTTTTATCGATCAGGACAAATATACCCTCTATATCGTGGAACTGACTAAAGCACGCTGGGAAGCGATTCTTTCCGACGGCAGCCGTGCACAAGTAGATAAGAATGACTTCAGTTTCATGGATCATGGACAGAAAATCATACCCGACTTTGCCTATATCACCATCCACGGAACTCCGGGAGAGAACGGTATCCTGCAGGGATATTTTGAACTGTTAGGTATTCCCTACTCTACCTGCGACGTACTGGTTTCTGCACTGACCTTCAGTAAATTCACCTTAAACCAGTACCTGAAGGGCTTCGGCGTACGGGTAGCTGAATCCATGCTGGTAAACAAACGTCACGGTATCAGCGACGAAGATGTCATCGCGAAAATCGGCTTGCCTTGCTTCATCAAGCCTAATGCCAGCGGTTCCAGCTTCGGTGTAACAAAGGTGAAAACGAAGGAACAGATTCAGCCGGCTTTGGAAGCTGCTTTCAAGGAGTCGGATGATGTGATGATTGAAGCTTTCATGGACGGTATCGAACTGGCCAACGGATGCTACAAGACCAAGAAAAATGAAGTGGTATTCCCTATCACGGAAGTAGTCAGCCAGAATGAATTCTTCGATTACAACGCCAAATACAAAGGCGAAGTAACAGAAATCACACCGGCTCGTCTCAGTCCGGAACTGACCAGCCGCGTACAGCAACTGACCTCTGCCATCTACGACATACTGGGATGCAAGGGTATCGTGCGCGTGGATTACATCATCACAGAAGGTGAAAAAATCAATATGCTCGAAATCAACACCACTCCGGGAATGACGGCTACCAGCTTCATTCCGCAACAGGTACGGGCTGCCGGTCTGGATATTAAGGACGTTATGACCGATATTATTGAAGACCATTTCAATTAATTTTGTATCTTTGGAAAGAACAAGCCACTCAACATCATGAACATACCTGCAGAATTTGACGACATTCGTCCGTATACCCCCGAAGAACTTCCACAGATATTCGAGGAATTACTTTCTGACAAAGACTTTCAGGCTGTCATCCAATCGGTGATGCCGAATGTTCCTTTGGAAATGATTGCCGTACAATTGCGCCACTGCAAGACCAACCTGGACGTACAGAAAGCATTTTTCCACAAGCTGTTGCACGACATCATGCAACAGCATAGTGACGGTTTCGACATGGATGCTTCTTCGCTTCCTGATAAGAACCAGAGCTATACGTTTATTTCCAATCACCGGGACATTGTACTCGACCCGGGATTTCTTTCAGTAGGCTTGCTGGACAACGGTTTCCCTACTACCGTAGAAATCGCCATCGGAGATAACCTGCTTATTTATCCGTGGATAAAGAAACTGGTGCGAGTGAACAAGTCGTTCATCGTACAGCGTGCCCTGAGCATGCGACAAATGCTGGAATCATCTGCACGCATGTCACGTTACATTCACTTTGCCGTAACACAAAAGCAAGAGAATGTGTGGATTGCACAACGTGAAGGCCGTGCGAAAGACTCCAACGACCGCACACAGGACAGCGTACTGAAGATGCTGGCCATGGGAGGGGAAGGCGACATCATCGACCGACTGAAGGAACTGCACATCGTACCAGTAGCCTTGTCATACGAATACGACCCGTGTGATTTCCTGAAAGCCAAGGAAATGCAGCAGAAGAGAGACTCGGAAACATTCAAGAAGAGCCAGGCAGATGACCTGACTAATATGCAAACAGGTATCTTCGGTTACAAGGGACGAGTACACTTCCAGACAGGACCTTGCATAAACGAAGAACTGGAAGCGCTAAGAGGATTGCCTAAGACAGAAGTTTTCACTCAGGTATCTACACTGATTGACAAGCATATCCACCGTAACTACCGACTTTATCCGGGCAATTATGTAGCTTGCGACCTGCTGAATGGCACAGAAACATTTGCCGGGAAGTATACTCCGGAAGAAAAGAAGCGCTTTGAAGCTTACCTGCAAAAGAAGCTGGACTTGATTCAGCTTCCGAACAAGGACGAAGACTTCCTGCGCCAGCGAATCCTGACCATGTACGCCAATCCGGCTATCAATCACTTGAAGGCCATCGCACAATGAAGAAATTCGGTGTCATCGTATACAGTCTTCTTTGCATACTCCTTTTAGGGGCATGCAAAGAAGATGAATATGTCTATCCCAATGTAATCACCACTTTTATTAATGCGGCCACAGATGAAAGCGGTACACTACAGAAACTGATTACAGACAAAGGAGAGAGCCTGCAAATTCTCAATCGGGAAGGGCTGGACGGCCTGACTCCTGACTCTATCTACAGAAGTGTATCCATCTATGAACTAAAAGAATCGGCAGATGAGGGACAAGCGACTGCCCTGCTCTATTCCTGCCAGCTCATCATTGCCGTGAAACCGGTTACAGTAGACAAACTGCCGGAAGCGACCGCCAAGACTGACCCGTTGGATATTCAGAGTGTATGGAAATCTGGAAACTATATCAACCTGATTCTGTTGCCTATGGCTAAAGAGAAAAGCCACATTTTCCACTTCATCGACGAAGGTATCTCGGATAACGGCGACGGAAGCCGGACACTCCATCTGACACTCTACCACAACCAGAACGGAGATTATGAGGCATTCACCCGCAAGAGCTATCTTTCCATTCCTCTGTGGGCCTACGAAGGACAACTGACTCAGGGCGACAAGGTCGTGCTCCGCATCAACACCTACGAAAAAGGCTTTGTAAGCTATGAATTTACTTACTAAAACTACATTTATGATCAAGACTATTTACTTCATGTTCTTTATATGCATGTTTGCCGTAGCCATGGTGGCATGCAAAGGGAAATCAAACGACGACTTCAAGAACGTATCTGCTGATGAATTCGAAGGTTTCATCGGAAATGAACAGATACAGATTGTAGACGTAAGAACCGTAGCGGAATACAGCGAAGGACATATTCCAGGAAGCCTCAACATCAACGTACTGGATGAAAGTTTCTCAGCCAATGTGGATGAGTTGCTGAACCCGGAACAAACCATTGCTGTATATTGCAAAAGCGGTCGCCGAAGCCGGAATGCCGCAAAGATACTGGTCAAAAAAGGATTTAAGGTGTACAACCTGGACAAAGGTTTCGACAACTGGAAAGAGTTGGGTAAAGAAATCGAACAATAACCTTCTTATTTACAACAAGAATGCCGTGATATAAAAGAGTCCTGCTCTCTATATCACGGCATTTTTATGTAAAGTCTATCTGATTACAAACTTTGCAGCATACGTTTCAATACCACCGTAGCAGAAATTTCACGGTTGGCTGCTTCCGGAATCACCAGTGAAGTTGGTGCTTCAATCACATCATCCGTTACAATCATGTTACGACGTACCGGCAGGCAATGCATAAAGAACGCATTGTTAGTCCACGACATGTGCTCGGTATCTACCGTCCAGCTCATATCCTTGCTCAGAATCTTTCCGTAATCTTCCGGACAAGTCACACCCGGACAAGCCCAGTTCTTCGCATAAATAAAGTCGGCCCCTTCAAAAGCTTTCTTCTGATCGTACTCCACCTTTGCTCCACGCACGAACTTCGGATCAAGTTCATAGCCCTGCGGATGAGTAATCACAAAGTCCACATCTGCCTCATTCATGAAATCGGCAAAAGAGTTGGGTACAGCCTGCGGAAGTGCACGCGGATGAGGTGCCCACGTCAAAACCACTTTCGGACGTTCGGTACGCTTGTATTCTTCAATCGTAATCAAATCAGCAAATGCCTGCAAAGGATGTCCTGTAGCCGCTTCCATAGAGAAAACCGGTTTACCGGAATACTGAATAAACTGATTCAGAATCTTTTCCGTGTAATCATCTTCCCGACTTTCAAATCGCGCGAAAGAACGTACACCAATCACATCACAATAAGAAGCCATTACCGGAATAGCCTCCAGCAGATGCTCACTCTTGTCACCATCCATAATCACGCCACGCTCTGTTTCCAGTTTCCAGGCACCCTGATTCACATCCAGCACAATGACATCCATACCCAAATTACGGGCAGCCTTCTGCGTGCTCAAACGCGTACGCAAACTATTATTAAAGAAAATAAGCAGACAAGTCTTATGCTTGCCCAACGCTTCATATTTATAACGGTCGTTCTTGATTTCAAACGCTTCTGCCAGGGCAGTCTTCAAATCGCCCAAATCGAATACATTGGTATAAGTTCTCATACGCAAAATTGTATATTAATTTATTTTTCCTCGCAAATATACTATAAAAATACAATACACCACTTCTTTTATTCATTTTTTTCGTACCTGTCCGTCACCTTCCACAATCCACTTGTAGGTAGTCATCTCCCTTAATCCCATCGGACCACGAGCATGCAGTTTCTGGGTACTGATACCAATTTCTGCTCCCAAACCAAACTGAGCCCCATCGGTAAACGAAGTCGGCGCATTAACATACACACAAGCGGCATCCACTGCCCGAGTAAAGAAAGCAGCCGCTTCTTTATCCTCTGTCACGATACACTCACTATGTCCGGAACCGTATGTATAAATATGCGTTACAGCTTCTGCTACATCATCTACCGTTTTGATGGCCATCTTATAGTCTAAGAACTCGGTGCCGTAACTTTCCAAAGTAGCAGGCTGCAACAATTCTGCCGGATAGTTTCCTTCCAAAGCCTGATAAGCCGGTTCATCTGCATATAGAATTACCCGGCTTTCCACCAAAGGAGCACACAATGCCGGCAAATCGGCCAAACGCCCCCGATGCAACAGCAGACAGTCCATGGCATTGCAGACACTCACTCTGCGCGTCTTGGCATTATTGACAATGGCGGCTCCTTTGGTTAAATCACCCGCCTTGTCGAAATACGTATGACAGATTCCGGCTCCCGTCTCAATAACCGGTACAGTCGCTTCATGACGCACATACTGAATCAGGTTACTGCTGCCACGAGGAATAATTAAATCCACCCAACCTTCTGCATGCAGAAGCGCTTCTGTCGCCTCGCGGGTAGAAGGCAACAGCTCCACGACGTGCGAATCAATACCAAACTCCTCCAATACCTCATGAATCAGCTGCACAATGGCACGGTTAGAGGCATCGGCATCACTTCCTCCCTTCAGAATAGACGCATTTCCACTCTTCAGGCACAAGGAAAACACATCAAAACTGACATTCGGACGTGCCTCATAGATTACCCCTATCACCCCAAACGGCACGCTCACCTTTTGCAAACGAAGTCCGCTGGGCACCGTATAAGCTTCTCTCACTATTCCTAACGGTGAAGGTAGAGAAGCCACCTGACGCATATCGGCAGCTATTCCTTCCAGCCGTTCCGGCGTCAGCTTCAAGCGGTCGTATTTCGGATTGGACGTTTCCATTCGCTGCAAGTCCTCCTGATTGGCTTTCAGCAATACATCCGTTTTTTCTTCTATCTTGTCGGCTACGGCACATAGCACCGTATTGATGGTCTGCGCATCCCGCATCGCCAACTTACGAGATGCTGCTCGAACCGCCTTAAAAGTTTCATTCAGATTCATAATTGTTTTATTCAGATTGCAAATTATCGCAAAAATACAATTTCACACAAAGTTTCAAAGCACAAACACCAAAATAATCTGCCATTTCATAAGAAATATATTCCCAAACTGAATATTTATTCCCGAAAGTTTCTTATCTTTGAAATAAATAAGAGAGAGAAAACTTCTGATTTATTAACCCTTAAAACATGTGACTATGGAAGCGAAAAATTACGATTCATTGATTGAAGTTTTCAGAGGAGATCTCTGGGAAGCTGAATTGATAAAGGGCTTATTAAAGTCTGCCGGTGTGGATGCCATGCTAAAAGATGAAACGCCATTGTCTGCCGTGACTTCTTCCTATGGAGGAGGTTCCGTATGCGTGCTGGTTAATAAGGAAGAAGAAGTATATGCACGAAAAGTAGTAGCCGAACGAAAAGTATGAAACATTTATTCTTAACCCTGATTGCATTTTTTTCAGTAGTCCTTCCCGCGTTTGCACAAAACCTGAAAACAACCACATGGAGTTCGTATGGAGTTTCTTTCCAGGCTCCGGCCGACTTAGTAGTAGAAGATGATTCTTCCGAAGGATACATTGCCGGGAACGATACCTATTACCTCACCATCCAGCTTTTAGAGGGAGAAAGTCTGAAAAAAGAAGAATTAGGACAGGAATTAAAGGCTATTGCCACAGACGATGAAGTGACATCGCAAAGCAGCGTACAATCTTTTGAGCTGCCCCAGTTCCATGGTGTGCAGCTCAAAGGAAACTGTGAAGAAGAAAAATGCGTTTACAGTTACCTGCTGGCAAAAGACGGAAGCTGCGGCTTCTATGTTTCCATTGTATACCGTCAGGAAAATGACAAAACGCCAGAAACAATCCTGAAAAGTTTCCACATGGAAGAATAATCTTTTATGGGTAATGTGATTTTGTGAAATAAATTAAAAAGGTAGCGTTTCCCCAAAGTTTATTTCGTATTTTAGAGCGATTTTTAAACAAAGAACTGTTGATTTTTTGTGTCCTAAAGGCTCAAAACAGAAAAGGCATGTACATAACCAAACGGGGAATTAAGTAAGTTCAGACTTATTTTGAACGATTTTTACTTGACTTTTGCCTAATTTATGCCTCTGGCTTATATGAATAAGTCTTTATTTTTGCCACAGATTCACAAGAAACCGATAGTTACAAGAAGACCTTGAATATGAAATTGACAAAACGCTTATATACTTTATCGCTTACAGTTACTTTATTCGTAACCGGTTTTTTGTTACCCGGATTTTCTACTTCCTGCACCGCGCAGACCGAAACAAACTCATCTCCAGCTTACAGTTGTATCGAAGTTCCTAAAAGTATCAGTTTTTGTGATACGGAAATAGACCTGACGCGCTATGACCGGCGCGAACGAATGGATAGGGAACTGATGGCATTTACTTACATGCACAGCACTTCCCTGCAAATCATTAAAAGAGCCAACCGCTATTTCCCCATCATTGAATCAATCTTAAAGGAACAAGGTGTACCCGATGACTTCAAGTACCTGATGGTCATCGAAAGCAATGTAAACCCGCTGGCACGGTCGGGAGCCGGAGCCGCCGGATTATGGCAGTTCATGAGCGGTACCGCCCGTGAATTCGGTTTGGAGGTCAATCATCATGTGGACGAACGCTATCATGTGGAGAAATCTACCGTAGCCGCCTGCAAGTACCTGAAACAGGCTTACCGTAAATTCGGTAATTGGGAAACCGTAGCTGCGTCCTACAATGCCGGACAAGGAAGAATCAGCCAGCAGCAGGAGAAACAGTACACAGACAATGCACTCGACCTGTATTTAGTGGAAGAAACCTCCCGCTATGTATACCGGATACTGGCAGCCAAGCTTCTGCTTACTGAGCCAGCCCGTTTCGGTTTTCACCTGAGAGCCAGCGACCTGTATCCTCCTATTCCTTATCGTACCATAAAAGTGACAGAAGATATTGACGACCTGGCACGCTTTGCCAAAGGCCAGGGCATCAACTATAGTTTGCTCAAGAGCATGAATCCCTGGCTTAGAGGAAGTTCTCTTCCCAATCACGGCGGAAAAGAATACCAGATTCGTATCCCCGACTCTACGGAGATGTATTACAATCCGAGGGTGACACACCCTCATAACCCCGCGTGGGTGAGTGAATAAAGACACATAGTTATCATTTTTTATTATAATCATTAATCCATGAAAAAACAATTAGTGTTAGGACTCTTAGGTGCCTGTGTGCTTTCGGGCAATGCACAGACATTTAAAGAATGGCAGGACCCGGAAATAAATGCCATCAACCGGGCACCGATGCACGCAAACTTCTTTGCGTACGAAAATGCAGAAATGGCTGCCAAGGCAGTCAAGGAAGATTCCAAGAACTTTATGAGCCTGAATGGAACCTGGAAATTCTTCTGGGTGCGGAATGCAGATGCACGCCCCACAGATTTCTGGAAAACCGGCTTCAACGATAAAGGTTGGGACAACCTTCAGGTGCCGGGAGTATGGGAAACTCACGGATACGGCGACCCTATCTACATCAACGTAGGTTATGGATGGCGCAGCCGTTTCGAAAACAATCCTCCTTACGTACCGACTGAAGAAAACCACGTAGGTTCTTACCGTCGTGAAATCATGGTTCCGGCCGACTGGAAAGGCAAAGACATCATCGCTCATTTTGGCGCAGTCAGTTCGAACATGTACCTGTGGGTGAACGGTAAGTTCGTAGGCTACAGCGAAGACAGCAAGCTGGAAGCTGAATTCAACCTGACTCCGTACCTGAAACCGGGACAGAAAAACCTGATTGCTTTCCAGGTGTTCCGCTGGTGCGACGGTTCATACCTGGAAGACCAGGACTTCTTCCGCTATACCGGAGTGGCACGCGACTGCTATCTTTATACCCGCAACAAGAAACGCATCGATGACATCCGCGTGACTCCCGACCTGGACAGCGAATACAAGAACGGTTCACTGGCCATCACCCTGAACCTGAAAGGAAACGGCAATGTCAGCCTGGAACTGCTGGATGCAAAGAACCAGACCGTGGCTTCTACCGAGGTGAAAGGCTCCGGCAAGGTAGCCGCCACCCTGCAAGTAGAAAACCCGCAGAAGTGGAGTGCGGAAACACCTTACCTGTACACCTTGCGTGCAACCCTGAAAGACGGCGGCAAGACCAGTGAGGTGGTACCGGTGAAAGTCGGTTTCCGCAAGATTGAACTCAAGAACGCACAGATTCTGGTCAACGGCCAGCCGGTACTTTTCAAAGGTGCCGACCGTCATGAACTGGATCCGGACGGCGGATACGTAGTTTCACGCGACCGCATGATTCAGGACATTCAGATTATGAAGCAGTTCAACATCAATGCCGTAAGAACCTGTCACTATCCGGACGACAACTTCTGGTACGAACTCTGCGACAAATACGGTATTTATGTAGTGGCCGAAGCCAACATCGAATCTCACGGAATGGGATACGGCGACAAGACACTGGCCAAGGAACCGACTTACAAGAAGGCACACATGGAACGCAACCAGCGCAACGTACAGCGTGGTTTCAACCATCCGAGCATCATCTTCTGGTCATTGGGTAACGAAGCCGGATACGGTCCGAACTTCGAAGCTGCTTACGACTGGATCAAGGCAGAAGACCCAAGCCGCGCCGTACAGTACGAACAGGCTCGCATTGAAGGAAAGACTGATATCTACTGCCCGATGTATGCCAACTACAAATGGTGCGAAGAATACAGCAAGGACGACAAATACCAGAAACCGCTGATTCAGTGTGAATATGCACACGCCATGGGTAACTCACAAGGTGGATTCAAGGAATACTGGGACCTGATTCGCAAGTATCCGAAATATCAGGGTGGATTCATCTGGGACTTCGTAGACCAGTCTATCCGCTGGACAGGCAAGAACGGCAAGATGATTTATGCTTATGCCGGCGACTTCAACCGCATGGATGATTCTGGCGACAAGAACTTCTGCAACAACGGACTTATCAGCCCTGACCGCAAACCGAATCCGCATGCGTACGAAGTACAGTACTTCTATCAGAACATCTGGACTACTCCGGGCGATTTGGCAAAAGGAGAAATCAAGGTATACAATGAAAACTTCTTCCGTGACCTGTCTGCATACGCACTGGAATGGGAAGTACTGAAAGATGGTAAGGCTATCCGCAGCGGACGTGTTGAAAACCTGAACGTGGCACCTCATCAGACTGCCAGCGTGAAACTTGATCTGGGCAAGACTTGCCAGTGCGGTGAATGGCTGCTTAATGTGAAATACATCCAGAAAAACCGTGAAGGTTTGATTCCGGCCGGTTTCGTAGTAGCTAAAAACCAGCTTGTACTGAATCCGTACAAAGCACCGGCTATGGAACTGAAGAACGTAGCTGAAACCAACCAGCAGGTAGTTGAACCGCAAATCAACCCGAACTATCCGGACTACATCACTGTAGAAGGCGACGGATTCTATCTGGAATTCAGCAAACGCAACGGTTATCTTGACAGATACGATGTAAACGGAGTAAGCATGTTGAAAGAAGGCGAAGCACTGACACCGAACTTCTGGCGTGCCCCGACCGACAACGACTTCGGTGCTGGTCTGCAGAACAAATATGCTGCATGGAAGAACCCGGGCATCAAACTGACTGACTTCAACTACAAGGTAGAAAACGGACAGGCCATCGTAAACTCTACTTACGACCTCAAGGAAGTATCTGCCAAGTTGTATCTCACTTACCAGATCAACAACCAGGGAGCAGTGAAGGTGACACAGAAGATGGTAGCCGACAAAAATGCCAAGGTTTCACCGATGTTCCGTTTCGGTATGCAGCTGGTAATGCCGAAGTCATTTGAAAAGATTTCTTACTACGGACGTGGTCCGATAGAAAACTACAGCGACCGTAACCATTGTACTGACCTGGGAATCTACAACCAGAATGTAAGCGACCAGTTCTATCCGTACATCCGTCCGCAGGAAACAGGCAACAAGACTGACATCCGCTGGTGGAAACAAGTGAACATGGCTGGAAACGGACTGATGTTCGTGGCTGAAGCACCGTTCTCTGCTTCTGCTCTCCACTACACCATCGCTTCACTGGACGACGGTACTGAAAAGAAACAGAGCCACTCGTTCGAAGTAGAAGAAGCTGACCTGACCAACCTGTTGATTGACAAGGCACAGATGGGCTTAGGTTGTGTCAACAGCTGGGGTGCCCTGCCGGAAGACAAGTACATGCTTCCTTACGGAGATTATGAATTTACGTTCATCATGACTCCGGTGAAAGGCTACATCGCATGCGAATAAGACAAACTAATCCTCTCTTATAAATGACAAGAGTCCTATCGTAACCTGTATAAGATATACGATAGGACTCTTTTTCGTATGCATCAATCTTTTTCCTTTAGTGCTTTCAGTCTGCCGGAAGCCAGTTATGCACTTCCTTAATTCTGCTCTTCCATAGACTTGGCAATCCCCATTTCCAACCCTCTCAGCTCAGCCAGCCCTCTCAGACGACCCAGACAGGAATAGCCTGGATTGGTCTTCTTCTTCAAGTCGTCAATCATCTGATGACCGTGGTCCGGACGCATCGGAATAGACACCTTGCGGCGCTGCTGCATAAGCAGGAAGTTCTTCATTACATGATACATATCTACGTCACCCTCCAGGTGATTCGCTTCATGGAAGTTGCCTTCTGCATCGCGCTGTGTGCTGCGCAGGTGTACGAAGTTGATGCGGTCGCCCCAGCGTTCCATCATACCAGCCAGGTCATTCTTGGCACTGACACCCAGTGAACCAGTGCAAAGACACAAACCGTTGGATTCATTAGGTACGGCTTCCACCAGCTTGCGGAAATCTTCTTCCGTACTCATGATACGCGGCAAGCCCAAAATTGACTGAGGCGGATCGTCCGGATGAATCACCAGTTTGACACCCACTTCATCGGCTACCGGGCAGATTTCTTTCAGGAAGAAAATCAGGTTGGCACGCAACTGCTCTGCGTCAATATCCTTGTAACGGTCCAGTTCATGCTGGAACTGTTCCAATGTAAAGCTTTCTTCCGAGCCCGGCAGTCCGGCAATCATGTTACGGGTCAGGCGATGAATTTCTTCTTTGTCCATCTGCTCATAGCGTGCTTTTGCCTTGGCCTTTTCTTCTTCTGAATAGTCCTTTTCAGCTCCCGGACGTTTCAGGATAAACAAGTCGAAAGCCACAAACGCCGCACGTTCAAAGCGCAAGGCTTTGGAACCGTCGGGCATGGTATAAGCCAAGTCCGTACGTGTCCAGTCGAGTACCGGCATAAAGTTGTAAGTCACAATGTAAATGCCACATTTGGCCAGGTTACGCAGACTTTCCTTATAATTCTCGATATACTTCATGAAATCGCCGGTCTGCGTCTTGATATGTTCATGCACCGGCACACTCTCTACCACGCTCCATGTCAAGCCCACTTCTTCAATCATCTGCTTACGTTTCATGATTTCTTCTACCGTCCAGACTTCGCCGTTCGGAATATGGTGCAGCGCATTGACGATACCCGTAGCACCTGCCTGCTTGATGTCCCACAAAGACACCGGATCGTTCGGACCGTACCAACGCCAGGTTTGTTCACATAAATACATAACGTTTCTTTTTTAAAGGTTCATACTTCAATTAAATAGAAAAGGCATCAAATCCGCCGTCGATGACAGCCACCGTACCAGTCACGAAGTTAGAAGCGTCACTGATCAGGTAGTGAATGGTGCCATACAAGTCTTCCGGTTCACCGAAACGGCCGAACGGAGTGTGAGCCAGAATCGTTCTGGAACGGTCGGTCAGTGAGCCGTCCGGATTAGTCAGCAACGTGCGGTTCTGTTCAGTCAGGAAGAAGCCCGGAGCGATGGCGTTCACGCGCAGGCCGTCGCCAAACTTGATAGCCAGTTCGCCTGCCATGTATTTTGTAAAGTTGGCAATGGCTGCCTTTGCTGCACCGTAACCTACCACACGTGTCAACGGACGTAAAGCAGATTCAGAGCAGAAGTTCACGATAGAACCTTTTTTCTGTTTCACCATTACATCGGCAAAGACCATCGTAGGTAGTACTGTTCCGAAAAGATTCAAATCGACTACTTTCTTGAAAGCATCTACCTGCAAGTCGAAGAAAGTCTTGTCCGGTGCAATGGTTGCACCCGCCATGTTTCCACCTGCCGCATTCAGCAACACGTCAATGCGTCCGTACTTTTCCAGAATATCTTTCTTATTCTGTTCCAGCACTTCCTTGTTCATTACATCCGTATAGAGGAAGGTAGCTTCATGTCCCTGAGCTACAATTTCATCTACCAGTGCTTTACCAGCTTCTTCACTACGGTCGAGTACGACCATTTTTGCACCTTGTGCAGCCAAATACTTGGAAATGCCTTTTCCCAACACACCGGCTCCCCCAGTCATTACAACTACCTTGCCGGCCACGTTAAATAATTCGTTTGCCATAATAATCAGATTTGCAATAAATTGGATACTTTATTATAAAATTGATAATTCTCTTTCAACAGAATGTCTATTGGCAGCAGATTCACCACCTGTGGTTTTTCATCGAACAGCAACAGCCGGCTCAAAGCCTTCACTCCATTATAGCCCTGGAGCTCCGGACGCTGTGCAATCAGTGCCTGCACATATCCCTCGTTCAGTAACCGCACATTCGGGTCAATCAAATCATAGCCTACCAGCCTAATCTCGTGCTTCTGCCGCTTTTCCAGATAATCTCCCAAAATGTAGCAGGAAGAGTTGAACGTAACCGCTCCACGAATGCCCGGATGATTTCGGAAAGCCTCATCCAGCACCTGCTCGTTGTGAGCCTCATCGCCTATCCATAAATCTACCTCCACCAGATTCACCTCATAGCCCTGTTGTTTCAGGTATTGCAGGAAACCGGAATAGCGTTTCTGTCCTTGCGTGGACATACTGCCTTTGTCATGCTGAATATGAGCCACTAAAATATCTCCCTGAAAGGCCATGGAAGCCAATAACATACGGGCTCCAATCTCTCCTCCGGCCACAGAATCCGTGCCATAATAAGCCAGACGGCCCTGCTCTTCTATATCCGAGTCGACATACACATAAGGAATCTCACGCGCATCCAGATGTTCGGAAAGCTGGATAACAGCCTCCTTGAAAAGTGTACCGACAATGACTCCGTCCACCGTTTCAGTCATCTCCTGTAAACGGGAAACAGCCTGCTCAAAGCTGGCCTTGCTGTACTGGTCAAAAGTCAGCACGGAAACCTTCACTCCATAGCTTTCCCACTCCTCTTCTGCCCGACGAATACCATATTCCATCGCACTCCAGTAATCTCCCGGACGGAAATCCGGAATCAGTGCCACCAGATGACACGGCTTCTTCACCGCCAACGAACGAGCTATCAGGTTAGGCTTATACCCCACCTGCTCCATGATTTCCTTCACTCGCCGGATGTTTTCTTCCGACACACGTCCACGGTTATGAATCACTCTGTCCACCGTACCAACCGACACGTTCGCCAAGCGGGCAATATCGATAAGGCGTATGTTTTTGTTTTTCTGCATAGCACTTCACAAAGGCACGTGTGTGCGAACACGCATTTATTGAAAAAGAAAACGCGTTACCGCGCACACTTTAATAAGAAATATTCTTGATTTCATTGCAAAGAAGGGATTTATTCATGAATTATACAAATGGATTTCTTCTTTTAACAGTTTTTTCGGTCATGTATCTGGAGTTTTTCGTTCCTTTGCGCAACTAACACAAACACAATAACATGAATCCAGAAAACCACTACACCGAAAGACTGTCCCTTACCAAAGGACAATTACAACAGGTAAAGAAGCAAATCTTCCGCATCAGCATGCTACGCCTTGCTTTGTTCATAGCAGGAATAGCAGGACTTTACTTTTTCTTTAGTCAAACCACTCTGCTAATTATCTGTATCTGTCTTACCTTCCTTCCACTCTTTATTTTGGTAAAAATACACAACCGTTTTTTTATCCGCAAAGAATGGCTAGAAACACAGGCACGTATTATACAAGAAGAGCTGCAAGCCCTTTCCGGTGATTACAGTTCTTTTGAGGACGGGAAAGAATACGTCAATCCGGAGCATCCTTATTCATTCGACCTGGATATATTCGGACGACGCTCCCTGTTCCAGTCAATCAACCGTACCTGTACTTTTTTCGGAAAAGTCCGTCTGGCAGAATGGCTGCAAAATCACCTGCATGAAAAAACTTCCATCGAAAAACGGCAGGAAATGATACGGGAAATCAGCGAACACACCTTGTTCCGCGAACAGTTCCGCGTGGCAGGACTGGTACACCATGGTCAGTCATCCGATGGCGAAAAAATACAGGCATGGAGTCAGAGTCCCGCACAATACCTGCACGCCGGATGGGTGAAAGCCTTTATCTGGGGAGTACCGGTTATTAACAGCCTCCTGTTGATAACTTCACTGGCAGGATGGACTTCATTTTCCTGGCTAGGACTTTCGTTCAGTATCTTCCTGGTTCTCAGTTTTGGAATTATCAAACGGGCCACCTACATACAGGAGACCTACGGAAAGCAGTTGAAAAGCCTGAACGGATATGCCCAGCTCATCGCCCTGGCAAAAGCAGAAGAGTGGAAGTCAGCTGGCATGCAGGAACTGATGGAACGGTTCAACCTGAACGGCCAGTCACCTGTACAGGCTTTACAACAATTATCCAAAGAGCTTGACCGGCTGGATTTACGCAACAACCAGTTTCTTTATGTGTTATTGGAAGGAAGCATCTTTTTCCAGCTTCAGGAAATCGTCCGCATAGAACGATGGAAAGTACGCTACGGACAGCATATCAGCGAATGGCTGGAAACTGTGGGCGAACTGGATACCCTATGTTCACTGGGTACCTTTGCCTACAATCATCCGCAATACACCTACCCGGAACTGACAGAAAAGCCTTTCTGTTTTCTGGCCACACAAATGGGGCATCCCCTTATGCCGGCTTCCCAATGCGTGAAAAACGATGCCACCATTCCGTCGCGTCCGTTTTTCCTGATTATTACCGGAGCCAATATGGCCGGGAAAAGCACTTACCTGAGAACTATCGGCGTGAATTACCTGCTGGCCTGTATTGGAGCCCCCGTATGCTGCGAAAGGCTCAAGCTTTACCCGAATCAGCTCATTACCAGCCTGCGTACCTCTGACTCACTTTCCGATAATGAATCATACTTCTTTGCCGAACTAAAACGGCTGAAACGCATTATCGACCTGCTAAATCAAGGACAGCAGCTATTTATTATTCTGGATGAAATATTAAAAGGGACCAACTCCATGGACAAACAAAAAGGGTCTTTTGATTTGATCCGTCAGTTTATGCAGCTGAAGGCCAACGGCATTATAGCCACACACGACCTTCTGTTAGGAAGCCTCATCAAACAGTTCCCTGAAGAAATACGGAATTACTGTTTCGAAGCCGATATAAAAGAAAATGAACTAACCTTCTCCTATAAACTGCGCGAAGGAGTGGCTCAAAACATGAACGCCTGTTTCCTGATGAAAAAAATGGGAATTATTCTACAAGAATAAGATACGAAAACGGCCTTCTAAAAGTATATGGTATACTTTTTAGAAGGCCGTCCTTATCAAGAAAAGTTTATTAATCTTCTACTACCTGGAAATCTTCTTTTCCAACTCCACAAACCGGGCAAACCCAGTCTTCAGGAATATCTTCAAAAGCTGTACCCGGAGCAATTCCACCTTCTGGATCCCCTACTTCCGGATCGTAAACCCAATCACATACTGTGCAAATGTACTTTTTCATAATCAGTCAGTTTATTAAAACAATAATTAGTATCTATTCTCAGTTTAAAATGATAACAAATATAGAAAGAATTTGTTTAATCTCGTATTTCCAATAACATTTTTTTTAATTCTTCCATTCCTTCGGAAGCCCCTTTCTGAATCACATGTACCGCACGTCCGGAAGCAATGCGCACTTCCTTAGGGTCTATCAGATAGACTGGTACCCCGGAATGTACATAGTTCAGCAAACCGGCAGCGGGATAGACATTCAGCGAAGTACCAATTATCACAAAAATATCTGCTTTATCCACATAATCAATAGCAGTTTCAATCATCGGCACAGCCTCTCCAAACCAGACAATAAAAGGCCGGAACTGCGAGCCATCGGGTGCCTTATCTCCCATCCGCACCTCATATTCTTCCGGCTTAAGTTCTTTTATAAAACGCGGATTATTGGGCTGAAAGCTGGAAGTCACCTTCGTAAGTTCCCCATGCAGATGAATTACCTCTGTACTCCCTGCACGTTCGTGCAGATTATCCACATTCTGGGTAATCACGGTCACATGAAAATATTTTTCCAGCTCTGCTAAAAGTTCATGCCCTCTGTTCGGCTTCACCTCAAGCAGTTGCTTTCTGCGTTCATTGTAAAAATTAATCACCAACTTCGGATTGGCAGCATATCCTTCAGGGGTAGCCACCTGCTCCACCGGATACTGGTCCCAAAGCCCTCCTGCATCACGAAACGTACTGATTCCACTTTCCGCACTCATGCCGGCTCCTGTCAATACTACCAGATTTTTCATCTTCTTATCCTCCTGATTTTAGATACATTATCATTAAAAAGTTTCATCGTCCAAAAATAAGAAATTTTATCAATCAAAATTCCTCACATTCACAGAAAAAAGATACCTTTGCTCCCCGTTAATTATTAATACAAAATCTGTTTATGGATAAATTTAGCTACGCCATTGGTCTGGGGATTGGCCAAAATCTATTGAGCATGGGTGCTCGTTCAATTGATGTAAATGACTTTGCACAGGCTATCAAAGACGTATTGGAAGGAAACCAAACTGCAATTTCTCACAATGAAGCACGTGAAATCGTCAACAAATATTTCACTGAATTAGAAGAGAAAATGAACGCAGAAAACATAGAAAAGGGAAAGGCTTTCCTAGAAGAAAACAAGAAAAACCCGAACATCGTAACCTTGCCAAGTGGATTGCAGTACGAAGTAATCACTGAAGGAAACGGTAAAAAACCGAAAGCAACCGACCGCGTACGTTGCCACTATGAAGGTACACTGATTGACGGTACATTGTTCGACAGCTCTATCAAACGTGGTGAGCCTGCTGTGTTCGGTGTGAACCAGGTAATCAAAGGATGGGTGGAAGCACTGCAGCTGATGTCAGAAGGTGCCAAATGGAAACTCTACATTCCGTCGGACCTGGCATACGGTGCACAAGGTGCAGGCGAAATGATTCCGCCTCACAGCACACTGATTTTCGAAGTAGAATTAATTGAAGTATTATAAAACATAAAGCAAATGAAAAAAGGTACATTCTTTATGATGCTTGCCGCTGCAGCCAGCCTGGCATCATGTACAGCACAGGGACCGAAAGCAAACCTGAAAAGCGATGTAGACTCTTTGTCTTATATGATGGGTGTAACAAACACTCAGGGATTGATGGAATATGTACAGGGTCGTCTGGGAGTAGATTCAGCATACGTAGCAGACTTCATCAAAGGTCTGGAACAAGGCTGCAAGGAAACTGACGCTAAGCAGAAAGCTTATTTGGCAGGTATGCAGATTGGCCAGCAGGTAAGCGGTGACATGTTCGACTACAACAACCGTCAGATCTTTGGACAGGATTCTACTCAGGCTTTGAACAAAGATAACTTTCTGGCTGGATTCATCGCTGCTGTAAAGAAACAGAGCATCGTAACAACTGACTCTGCAAGTGCTTATGTACGTCTGAAAGCAGAATTGATCAAGTCAAAAGCATTGGAAGCTAAATATGCAGACTACAAGAAACAGAATGAAGAATTCCTGGCTAACAACAAGAGCAAGGAAGGTATTCAGACAACTGCCAGCGGTTTGCAGTACAAAATCATCACTAAGGGTACAGGAGCTTTGCCTGCTGACACTTCACGTGTAAAAGTAAACTACAAAGGTACAATGATTGACGGTACTGAATTCGACTCTTCTAAAGAGCCTATCACATTGGCTGTTAACCGTGTAATTCCGGGATGGACTGAAGCACTGAAAATGATGCCGGTAGGTTCTAAATGGGAATTGTATATTCCTCAGGAACTGGGATACGGTGCACAGGAAGCTGGTAAAATCAAACCTTTCTCTACTTTGATTTTTGAAGTAGAACTGGTAGACATTGAAAAATAATTTCACTGTATAACTGAAAACAGAATCCCCGCTTTGTTCAACAAGCAAGGCGGGGATTTTTATTTCTGACAGGTTTTTAATCTCCATACCAAAAAGAGAGGCAACTCTCCACAAGATAAAAGAAAAATCACTTATTTTGCCCTACGAATCACTTTTACACTTATAAATGTAACACTATGAAAATAAGACTGAAATTCATGGCATTATTTACCGTATTCTGCCTCCCTCTATACGCACAACATGTGTATGACATGGCACGCTTCGGTATTCAACCGGGAAAGAAGAGCAATATGTCTGCCCGCATGGAGAAGGCACTTGCAAAAATTAAGAATGAAATAAAAGACGGAGAAACGGTAACCTTATGCTTTCAAAGCGGGACCTATCATTTCTATCCTGAAGGAGCTGCAGAACGTACTTACTACATCTCCAACCACGACCAGGATAATCCTAAAAAAGTGGGACTGGCACTGGAGGATATGAAATCGCTGACAATAGAAGGAAACGGAGCCGAATTCATCTTCCACGGACAGATGATTCCGTTATCCCTTCTCAGAAGCACAGACTGTACCCTGCAAAATTTCAGTATCGATTTTGCCAACCCACACATCGCTCAGGTAGAAATTGTAAAAAATGAAGGAGAAAAAGGAATCACCTTTCAACCTGCACCTTGGGTTAACTACCATCTGACCAAAGACTCCATATTTGAGACTAAGGGAGAAGGTTGGAAACTTCACCCTATGTCAGGTATCGCTTTTGAAAAGGTTAGCCGACATATTGTATACAACACCAGCGACATCAGCTGCCCGACCAAAGGTTGTTCCCTGGTAGGAAAGAATTTGATACATGCCCCTAAATGGAAAGACAAACGGCTTCCGGCAGGTACTATTGTCGCCATGCGTTCATGGGATCGTCCGACTCCTGGCATTTTCTTGTCACACAACACCCGAACCACAATAAAGAATGTCAAGGTACACTATGCACAAGGCATGGGATTGCTAGCTCAACTATGCGATGACATCACGATGGATGGTTTTGGCGTATGCTTGAAAGGAGACAACGACTCCCGCTATTTCACTACTCAGGCCGATGCAACCCATTTTTCTCAATGCAAAGGAAAAATCACCTCTGTCAACGGATTGTATGAAGGAATGATGGACGATGCCATCAATGTGCACGGAACCTACTTGAAAGTGCTCCAACAAATTGACACTCATACTCTCAAAGCCCGCTATATGCACGATCAAGCTTGGGGATTTGACTGGGGATTTCCCGGCGACAGCGTACAGTTCATTCGCTCACAAACCATGGAAATGCTGGATGGAAAAAATTGTATAGAACGCATTACAGCCTCAGATAAACCGACAGCAGACGGCGCCCGTGAGTTTATCATCCGTTTCACTCAGCCACTTCCTGAAGCTTTAAACGAACAGACTGACTTCGGCATTGAAAACCTAACATGGACACCAGAGGTTTATTTTGCCGGTAATACCATCCGCAACAACCGCGCCAGAGGTTCTCTGTTCAGTACACCTAAAAAAACAATCGTAGAAAACAACCTGTTTGACCATACTTCAGGAACAGCGATTTTGTTGTGTGGTGACTGCAACGGCTGGTATGAAACCGGTGCCTGCCGGGAGGTAATCATCCGTCACAATCGGTTCATTAATGCACTGACCAATATGTTCCAGTTTACCAACGCCGTAATTTCCATTTATCCGGAAATTCCCGATTTGGAGCATCAGGTAAAATATTTCCACGGAGGAAAACCAGGCGCCATCCAGATTACAGACAATGAATTCGACACATTCGATGCGCCCATCCTATACGCCAAGTCAGTAGACGGACTAATCTTTAAGCAAAACAAGATTAAAACGAATAATGCCTACCGACCTTTTCACTGGAATCAAAACCGATTCTTACTGGAAAAAGTAAACCGGGTAAAAATCACCGAATAACATAAAAAAACGGGGCCTTAAAAGCCCCGTTTTTTTATTACCATCCTGCATGCTCTTTCTTATTCTCATGCACAATAGTCCCCCTATTCTTTTCACCAGTATAGTTCCATTCTATCTCATCTACATATTCTTTTCCCTGATAGCTGACTACAGCCTTCAATATATTCTTTCCTTGAGCCAGCGTCACTTTACCAAATACATAGTGTACCTCTGTATATCCTTTACGGATGCCTTCCAAAGGTTTCCCGTTCAGGTATACCACCGGAGTTCCAATATTGGAATACACGGTTACAGATGTTTCTTTTCTTTCTCTGTCCACATTACGCCGCTGTGTCAGATAAAGTACAGGTTCCTTACTCCAGTTAGCTTTGTACCAATAATAGGAATCCTTCTTAATCTTACGGTCGAAAGTCACCATTCCCTTCAAGTTACGTGCAGGAACTCCTCCACGCTCCCACATAGGCACAGCAAAATCAAACATATTCCACAAGTAAGAAGCAATAATGTAAGGATGTTCGGCAATCACGCTCCACTGATACTCATGCACTTTTGTCTGGAAAGTTTCAGGATAAAAAGGTTTTCCCCAGTTCAAGGCATCTCCCAGGTATTCTGTTTGATGCTCCAAGTTCGCATCCGCCCCATACTCTGTCAACATCAGTTTCTGCCAGGGGTAATTCTTTTCCAGACTTTCCACCCAAGGTTTGATATCCTGTATCTTTCGTTCATACCAGCCAAAGTAGCGGTTCATCCCTTGAACGTCTGCATTCTGGTTCACCGGATGTTCAGCATGTCCATACCCATTCACAGCAGCTGTATAACGGTCCGGATCATCCGTCTTACATACATCATGCAACGAACGGGTCAATGCAGCTGTATAACCATGCGGATGATACACCTCATTATGAATTCCCCAAATATAAATGGAAGGGTGATTAAAATTCTGTCGAACCAATTCTCTCATCTGCTGATGGGCATTATCCCATTCCTGCCCCGTCACCCGATTTACAAAAGGAATCTCAGCCCAAACTATCAGTCCCAGACTATCGCATTTGGCATACATATACTCTGCCTGCTGATAATGTGCCAGGCGAATGGTAGTAGCTCCAATATCCATAATCATGGCTAAATCCGCGTCATGTTCCTGATTTGTCAACGCACTGCCTTTTCCCCACCAGTCCTGATGGCGGGTTACTCCATACATGGGATATTTCTCTCCATTCAGGAAGAAGCCTTTCCCGGCCACAATTTCATATTTACGGATACCCAACGGCTGTACCACTTCATCAATCACCCGTCCCTCCTGCTTCAGACGGGATACCACCTTATATAAATAAGGATCTTTCAGCCCCTGCCACAAATGCGGACGTTTTAATTGGAAAGAAGCCGTATACGACTGCATTCCTTGCGGAGTCAGTTCCAAACTGCGTACATGCTTCTTCACCAGTTTGCCTTCCACATCATAGATTGCATTCTCCAGTTCCAGTGTTTCCGGTTGCAAGGAAGCGTTGTCCAGTTTCACCTTTACATTAACTTCCGCTGCACTTTTCGACACATTTTTCTGGGTAATATAGACTCCCGGAGAAGCATAATCTTCCACCGCAATATGACAAGGCTCTGTCACTACCAACGACACCGGGCGATAAATGCCTCCGTACACCCCAAAAAGGCTGTGGTTCACCGGAATGACATCCGGACGAGCCGTATTGTCAGCCTTCACTACAATCTCATTGCTTTCTCCATATTTTACCTGTTCACCAATCTCACAGACAAAAGCGGAATATCCTCCCTTGTGTGTACCCACCAGATATCCGTTGACATACACTTCCGTACAAATACCCACACCTTCAAAGCGCAAGAACAAACGTTTCCCCTTCATGGTTTCGGGAATCAAATAAGTCTTACGATAATAAGCTGCCCCCTCATAAAAGGAGTTTGTCTTCACCTGCATATCCTTCGCATTCCAGGTATGAGGAATGGTAACTTCTGTCCACTTACCTTCCCACTGGGCAGCTGCCTTCATCATGTCTGTAGCAAACGGCCCTTTTTTAAACAGCCAGCCGTCATTAAAGCTGATTACCTCTCTTGAAAAAGCACCTGCCGCACACAAACCAGACAACAGGCACGCTCCTATAATCTTATGTAGTTTCATTTTTCTGACATTTTATACAATTCACATCCGGCCATCAGGAAAGCTCCCACGCCATACACTTCCGTCATGTCGCGAGTCACTTTCCTGGGGTCGGCGCCAATAGGCTGTACATATCCCAACTTCCCATTCTTTTCTACCGCATCGGTCAAAGCTTTCCAACCTTTTTCCAAGACCGGCAAAAAAGCATCTTTGTCCAGTAAATGCTGGTTTACCCCATAAGCAAGTGCATATACGATGAATCCTGTCGCACTAGTTTCCGGTGAAGGATAAGATGCCGGATCCAACAGACTGGCATGCCAGTAACCGTCAGCACTTTGCAATTCGGCTACTCTCGTAGCCAGTGTCACAAATAATTCCTGATAAAATTTCCGGGAAGGCTCATCTGCAGGCAATGCTTTCAGAATTTCAGCCAGTCCGCCAAGTACCCATCCGTTTCCACGCCCCCAGAATACCTTCTTCCCGTTTGCTTCCTGCTTACCTATATAGCGAGTGTCACGATAAAAGAGATTTTCTTCTTTGTCAAAAAGCAAATCGTAAGTAGCCTTGTATTCCCGGTTCATAAAATCAAGGTACTTTCTGTCTAAAGTCTGCCCGTAAAGCTTGGCATACACAAGAGGCGCCATAAACAGCGCATCGCACCATGACCAGCGTGTCAAGGTTTCCATCTTGCCATAATCCAACTGCATGGAAGCCATTGGCATATTCTCTACCACCCAGTTGGCTCGTGCCATTACAGGTGTAATCATCTTCTGTTCCTTATATTTCTGATACAAATCAATGAAAGGCTGCCCCACGGCAATAAAATCGGCATGGTACATCCATTTCCCCATCTGAAAATGATTGCGTCTTCCTATCTTCAGAAGCCAGTCATAATATGTTCGGTTACCATCCTCCCCTTCTGTCAGCTCTGCCCAGTCTATCATGCCCATGTACAACGCCGCATTGGTCCAATCCAAATCACCATGTTCATGACGTTTGTCCGGATTGGCAATCTGCCAGTCAGCCACACGCTTCATTACTTCCTTTATTTCCGATTTTCTGAAATTCGTCTGTCCCCAAACTGTGAGGGTTGAAAACAACAAACAGGCACACATCCAAAAATGTTTCATAGTTTTTCTTTAAGTTAAAGCAGCCTTATACTTGTCATCGGCTTCTTTTAGGGTTTTTAATTTCGATTTTAGTCTCTCGTATTTCTTAATCAATGAGTAAGATCCATCGTAACATTTTATCCATTACAAAAGTAGCAAGGAAAAATCTCCCCATCCTTAACTCTCTGTATGGAATCTGCCAACCTTTTCTCCTTTTGGACGAATAAGACACATTCTTCGGACGAATTTAGCCTTCTTTTTCCATTCCATCAAAAGCTTACCTCTTTTTTCATTGAAAGTCCTTTTTCCGATACTTTTTTTCTTACTTTTGTAGTTATGTAAAAGTTATTAACAGGGTTATGAAGAACATCGCATCAGGAATTATTGGATTGCTATTCATTTTTACATGCCAGGCTCAGAATCTTTACTTCAAACATTTAGGTATTGCGGACGGACTATCGCAAATCCGCATACAAACCATTTATCAAGACGAGATAGGAGCTATATGGCTGGGAACCAGTGAAGGATTGAATCGTTACAACGGTACTAGTGTCAGCAGCTACTCCATTCCTGCAGAATTCCAGGCTTTTTCCACAGACGGAATCGATCAAATATGCGGTAACAAAAGAGGAAAACTCTATGTAAAAACGCAAGGAAAGGTATGCAGCTTCGACTTACATCAAGAAAAGTTCACTATTCTGATTGAAAAAGGGGTAAAAAGCCTTTTTTGTGAACAAGACACCTTATGGGCAGCCTGTGAAAATGGCATCTATTATTGTACTGAACAGGAGAAACAATTGAAACAATTCACTTCATTTCCATCACATCTCCGTCAGGCAACTCGTCTTTATGTAAAAAATGATACAATATGGGCTATAAGTCCTACACACTTGTTTGCTATTCCACGTAAAAATTCTTCCCAACAAATTGAATTCGCCACGTTCAACAATGATGCCAGATGTATATTTGTAGACCATTCCAATAATATATGGATAGGAAGCTGGAGTGGAGTATATCGTATCTCTCCTTCACGCCACACTACCACTCACTATACTAATGCCGAAGGCAAATTATCTGATGATCAAATACGCAGCATCACTGAAGACAACTTCGGGAATATATGGATCGGGACCTTTAGAGGCTTAGATTGCTATCATCCTCAAACCGACTCATGGAGTCACTACGTGGAATACGGAGACTCTCCTAATACTTTAAGCCACAACTCCATTCTTGACCTTTATAAAGACAAACAAGGCAATATTTGGGCTGGGACTTACTTTGGAGGAGTAAACATTTTTAATCCAACCCCTGAAAAAAATTATTTCTACCACGCCAATCCGCTTCGAACAGACTGGCTTAACTTTCCCGTAGTCAGTAAAATGACCGAGGATCTATCTGGCAACCTGTGGATCTGTACCGAAGGAGGCGGACTTAATCAACTAAATTTGCAAACTGGAAAATTTACTCATTATACACACCAACCCGGAAATCCACAAAGCATAGGTAGCAACAACTTAAAGTCTATTTATTTTGACCCTACAACAGAGATATTGTATGTGGGAACACATTTTGGCGGACTTTATATCTTTGACACCCGAACTAAACGGGGACATAGCTTACATCACCAACAAGGAAATCCTAATTCCCTTCCCCATGACATCGTAAACAGCATCCAACCTTATCGAGAAGGGTTGTTACTGCTTACCCAGGGAGGAGTCGTATACATGGACAAAAAAACAGAAAAGTTTTCTGAAATCAGTCAAGACCCCCCAATTAATCAATTGGTAAAAAAATCTTTTACCTATGAGACTTTCTTACTCGATAGTCATAATCGCTTATGGCTGGGGCTGTCGCGTGGAGGAGTCATTTGCATAGATCTCACCACTTCACACATTACAAAATATTTGGCAGCTCCTCTTTCCTCTGGAGGTGTATCTCATATCTTTGAAGACAGATACGGAGAAATTTATGTAGGAACTACTGGAGCTGGTATGTTCCATTATCAACGAAAAGAGGATACATTCAAGCAATACAATATACAGAACCAATCACTCCCAAGTAATTTTTGTTATTATATCGGAGAATCTAAAGCCAAAAACTGTCTGTATCTAATTCATGGAAATGGTATTTCCTTATTTAACACACAAACAGAAACTATAGAAAATACCTACAGACTTTTCAATCAAAGCTATAGTTTGGGCTCTTGTCTGTTTAGAGACAAAAGAGGCTATTTATATATAGGAGGAACTAACGGTATGGCTGTTCTTAAAAAAGAGACAACCGAAACACTACCCCCACATCCACATTTTGACCGACTTTCCGTCCTCAATAAAACAATACAACCAGGAGATGAAACCGAGATATTATCCTCTATATTAGACCAAACTAGAGAAATTCATTTAAAACATAATCAAAATAACCTTACAATTGAAATAGCCACATACAGCTACATAGACGACGTGCATTCCAGTTTTGAATACACCTTAGAAGGATTCGACCAAAGTTGGAACCGCATGCAGGGCAAGCATATCACCTACACCAATCTTCCACCGGGAAACTATACATTAAAGGTTCGTCCGGTTATCTCTGGAAAAGGTCAGGTAAAAGAGGCCTGTCTGAATATTCATGTGGCTCCTCCTTTCTATGCCAGCACCTGGGCTTATTTATTATATACCTGTATTATAGGAGGTCTGATATTCGTTTTTCTTTCCTTTATCATACGGCAAACCAAACTACGTGCTTCGCTAGCCTCAGCACAAAAGGAAAAAGAACATATTGAGGCCATCAATCAAATGAAAATCGACTTTTTCACCAATGTATCTCATGAATTCAGAACTCCGCTAACCTTAATTCTAGGACAGCTGGAAGCCTTAATCCAAACGGAAAACTTACAGAATACTGTTCATAACCGATTGGTACGCATCTATAAAAATGCATGGAATATGCGAAGACTCATATCCGAATTATTAGATTTCCGCAAACAGGAACAAGGATGCGTCACACTACGAGTGGAAGAACAAGAACTGGTAGAATTTATCAAACAGACTTGTCTGCCATTTATTGAATATGCACACCAAAAAGAAATAAACTTCAAGATAGATGCACTAACAGAGCATTTACCGATATGGATTGATCCTTTACAAATGCAAAAAGTAATATCCAATCTTCTATTAAATGCCTTAAAATACACTCCATCCAAAGGAAGTATCACCGTAAGCATCCGGAAAATCAAGAACCAGGCTGTCATCACCGTAGCCGATACAGGATGCGGAATAGCAGAAAAAGACCTTACACAAATATTTGAACGGTTCTATCAGGCAAAAAATAATTCAGGTAACGTGCCTACCGGTACGGGTATCGGATTATCTATTGCCCAAAATATCATAAAACTACATCATGGTACAATCCTGGCAACCAGTAAACTGGGAGAAGGAAGCCTGTTTACCATCCACTTGCCCCTCGGCCAGTCACATTTCAGTCCAGATGAACTGGTTCAAGCCACAGAAGAACCAGTCATTCTTTCACAGGAAACTGAACTTCCTCCAATTCCTGCTTTTGCAGAAGAAACCGATGAAAAAGAAATGGAGCCTTCAGAAGAACATAACGAAAAAGAGAAGCCCATACTGTTATTAGTCGAAGAGAACGAAGAGTTATGCTCCATCTTAAAAGAAGCTTTGGAAACGACCTATGAAGTGTATGTGGTTCATAACGGAAAAGAGGGCTGGGAAAAAGCACAGGAAATTCAACCTGAACTGGTCATTACAGACCTGATTATTCCTGAAATGTCCGGAAAAAAATTATGCTATAAAATAAAAAATAACATTGAACTGGCCCAGGTATCTGTGATTCTCATCACAGGTCAGATGTCTACCGAACAAATGATAGAAGCATTCCGTTTTGGAATAGACGACTACATCATCAAGCCGTTTGATATCAGAATGTTACTGGCACGTTGCCGCAATTTACTGAAAAACAAAAGTCGTTTGAAGGCTTATTACACCAATAAGGCAATACCCGAAACAAGTGCCGAAGATGCCATCAGTGAAAGTGACAGAAAGTTATTGCAGAAATGCATTGACATTATACGCGAGAACTTTACAAATCCTGATTTTGATGTAGCAAGCTTGGCCAACGCTCTTTGCATGGGCCGTAGCAAACTATATACTAAATTCAAGCAGTTGGTTGGTCTTCCGCCCAACGAATTTATTCTAAAAATCAAACTAGAAGAAGCTATGTCCCTTCTGAAAGAACATCCGGAACTAAATATTTCAGAAGTATCCATACAAGTGGGATTCTCATCTCCACGTTACTTCAGCAAATTATTCAAAAACTTCTTCGGAATCACTCCGCAAAGTATACGCGGAAAAGGAGAAAAAACAAATTCCATTTAAACACATTTTCTTTATAACATAGCTGGCAAACGTCCTTGGAAAATCATGCCCCCTTCCAAGGACGTTCCATGTTTCCCTCATCAGAAACAAATAGTTCATACCTAAAACCTATAGAATAGTAAAAACGACGCATTTATTTTTAGACAAGAAAAGTAAAATATAACTTGTCCTATTCTCAAAAACAAATTATGTTCTGTCATCCTTCCCATACATAACCTTCATCTTTCATTTTCTCCTATCGTACAAGCTAAAATATCATACATAAGAAATCTGTCACAGACGTTAAATTCATCCTTTTTCATTGTTTTTATACACTAAACATCCAAAATACTGTACAAAATCGTCCGAAGATATTAAAGTAGAGACATCTCAGAAAATTAAAGAAAGCAAACAATTTTAAAGATTTTACATTTGCAACGTTCTGATTGACCTTACGTATAAGGCTACTTTGGAAATAAACACTTTTTGTTAAAACTAAATTATCCCGTATAATATGAAAAGCAAAAACATCTTTACATTGAGTACTACACTTTTTGTACCCCGAGCCTTTATACACATGACCTATAAACTATAAAAACATAAAATAGTAACTATATACTTAATTCTGAAAAGACAGTTGAAAAATCTTAATCTAACATTAATCTATTATGAAAAGAAAAACCTCTTCTGATTTTTCGAAAAAGTTTTTTGTCTGTGCCCTATGTACACTTCCAAGTATTGGAATCGCGGCAAGTTCAACAGACAAGGGTATTCACTCCGAGAATGATGTTACCTGGACAATTCAACAGACAGGAAAAACTGTGACCGGAGTTGTAACGGATAACGTAGGTCCGGTTATTGGAGCAAACGTTTTGGTAAAAGGAACAACCAACGGAGTAATTACAGACTTCGATGGAAAATTTACCTTGTCAAATGTACCGGAAGGTGCCATCCTACAAATCTCTTTCATCGGCTACCAGACTAAAGAAATAAAAGTAGCTGGAAAAACGGATTTCACCGTTCAATTAAGCGAAGATTCCGAAACACTGGAAGAAGTTGTAGTAGTTGGTTATGGTTCACAGAAAAAAGTAAACCTGACAGGTTCCGTGGGTCAGATTGACTCAAAAGTACTGGAATCTCGCCCTATCACAAGTACCACAAGTGCTTTACAAGGAACAATCCCTAACCTCCAGATTACGAATACCAGTGGAGAACCCGGACAGGGTGCTTCTATCAACGTTCGTGGAACAACTTCTATCAATGGTGGTAGTCCTTTGATCCTGGTCGATGGAGTAGAAATGAGCCTGGATTTGGTTAACCCTAATGATATTGCAAACGTTACTGTATTAAAAGATGCCGCTGCATCTGCTATCTATGGTGTACGTGCTGCGTTTGGTGTGGTTTTAGTTACTACCAAAAATCCTAGCAAAGCTGAAAAAACCAACATCAGCTATTCCGGTAACTTCTCATTTGCGAAACCGTCTATCATGCCTGAATTTATTACCAGCCAATCACAATTTGCAGAATGGATGAACCAGGCTTGTATCAATGGTAACGCTCCGACCAAATACCGTGATGAAACTATCGAAAAAATGAAAGCGTATGAAGCCGATCCGAACAATAACCCCGAATATGAAGTATTGAATGGACAGCTTTACTACTATGGCTATTCAGATTTCAAAGATATTATGATTAAAAATGTAACTCCTACACAGCGTCATAATATCAATATTTCTGGCGGTAGTGAGAAAACCCGTTTCTATACATCTATAGGTTATCTGAACCAGGAAGGTCTCTACAAAGTAGGTGATGACAATTTCAAACAATTAAATACGCGTTTAAATGTAGAGAACCAGACAACCAAATGGATGAAATTAGGATTTAAAGCACTGTATAACTACAGTACACAAGACAAGCCGTTTACATACGATGGTAAAGACGTATGGAAACGTGTCATCTATTCATTACCTACAGATTTCATCAAGCTTTGGACAAAAGACCCAAGATACCCGGAATTGGATGATTTTGAAGGATTATATTCAGAAAACAATTCATATTCCATCCTGCAGAACGGTGGTCGCAACAAATACGACCAGCATGACATTTGGTTAACAGCAAGTGCAGATTTTGATATTTTGAAAGGATGGAAAGCACATGTAGATTTCAACTACAACCTCAACTACAAGAAAGCCTCTGAACACTCCAAGCCTATTGAGTTCTTTGACAGTTCATTCAATAGAACATACGGCCGTACCTCTACGAATTACTATAAGATGACAAATTATAATAAGAGCTATTATTCTTTCAACGCTTATACAGACTACGAAAATACATTCGCAGAGAAACATTACCTGAAGGCCATGATTGGTTTTAACCAGGAGCTTACCAAATATTCAACCTTCAGTGGTAAGAGATACGATATTTTAAGTGGTGAAAAGCCTTCATTAGGTCTTGGCTCCGGTAATCATGAAACCACACAGGACGGTTACGAATGGGCATTGCGTGGTGCATTCTTCCGCTTGAATTATATCTACAATGACCGTTACTTATTTGAATTAAACGGACGATATGATGGAACATCACGTTTCCCGTCAGACAATCGTTTCGTATTCCTCCCTTCTTTCTCTGCAGCTTGGCGTGTCAGTGAAGAAAAGTTCATGGAAGGAACTCGCGGATGGTTGGACAACCTGAAACTACGTGCCACATACGGTATCTTAGGAAACCAGCTTATCTCTTCAAGTGACTGGAGTGGAAATACAAAATATTATCCATACATTCCGTTCATGAGCCAGGGAACTTCTAATTACTGGTTGTTCGGTAACGAATACGCCACTGTTATCAACCCGGGTAATCTGGTAAGTTCAGACCTAACTTGGGAAAAAGTAACCACCATGAACTTCGGTGTGGATGCCACATTCCTGAATCAACGTTTGGACATGAGCTTTGATTATTATGTACGTACCACATCCGACATGTTAATTAAAGTAGCATATCCGGCCGTACTGGGAACAAGTGCTCCTCCTGCTAACGCTGCTGAGTTGAAAACAAGAGGATGGGAGTTCAGTTTGACATGGAGAGACCGTATCGGTGATAACTTCTCATACGATTTGGGCTTTATTCTTTCTGACTCACAAGCAGAAATCACTAAATACAGCAATCCTAGTGGAGATATCAGCACTTATTACGAAGGAAAGAAAGTGGGCGATATTTGGGGATACCGTGTAGAAGGTCTTTTCCAGAGCAACGAAGAAGCTGCAGAATGGTATAGCCAAAAGGATATTGCCAATGTACAATGGGGAGCTGGAGATATTAAAGTCAAAGACTTGGATGGAAATGGAGTAATTGATGACGGAAACGGTACATTAGCAGATCATGGTGATAAAGAAGTGATTGGTAATACAACCCCGCGTTATCAATATGGTATCACAGCCAACTTTACATATAAAGATTACTACTTGAATATCTTCATGCAAGGAGTTGGCAAACGTGACTTCTGGCCTGGTGATGAAGCTTTCTGGCCTGCTGCAACCCAATATTATAATGCACAGAAATGGCATGTATACGATTCCTGGACTCCTGAAAACCCTGGAGCATACTTACCAATTGCTCGTGCAACAGATGCCAGAAACAGAAATGTACAGACTGACCGCTACTTACAGAATGCTGCATATTGCCGTATGAAGAACATCACTCTTGGATGGAACTTGCCTAAACAATGGATCAACAAGATTCATCTAGCAAACGCTTCTATCTACGTAAGTGGAGAAAACTTGTTCGAGTTCAGCAAAATCAAAGGTCCGTATGACCCGGAAGCAGCAAGTGGAAACGGTGTAATGCTTTACCCATTCATGAGAACTTATTCATTTGGTGTTAATCTAACTTTCTAACAAATAATACTTATGAAATCTTTATATAAATATATGCTTATAGGAGCAGCCTTTTCATTGACGGCTTGTAACGATTCTTTTTTGGATCGCACTCCTACCAACAACCTGACCGGAGACGTATTCTGGCGTACTACCAGCGACCTTGAGTCATATTGTAACGGAATCTACAACCAGGCTGCAAGCAATGGGACCTATCGTTTCATGATAGGTTTCCATAGCGATGCTTATTCTGTAAAAGTAACAGGCCCTTACTCCATGGAAGCAATGTCAGACAACTTTGCCACTATGGATGCCAGCCAGACTTGGGCTGCTGCCGTAGCTGCAGGTATCGAAAACCAGCCTAACGGAAACCCCAATTATGCAAGCTGGGACTGGCAGCTTTTACGCCGTATCAATATATTCCTGGAAAACTACCAGAAAGCACAAGGTTCAGAAAGTGAAATACAAGCTTACCTCGGCGAGGCCTTGTTCTTCAGAGCATGGTTCTATTTCTATATGGTTCAGAACTATGGAGATGTGCCATTGATTACCAAATCACTGACAGAACAAGATATGGATATCCTCATGGGAGAACGTACTCCACGCAAAGAAGTCATGAAACAGGTACTTAAAGACATCAGTGATGCTTGTACCTACCTTCCTGCAGAAAAATGGGGTGACAATCGTCTGACAAAAGGAGCTGCTCTTGCCTTGAAATCACGCATTGGCCTTTACGAGGGAACTTACCGGAAATACCACAATTTAGGAGATGAAACAGAATTCTTAGATGCATGTATAGCTGCAAGTGAAGAATTGATGGGAATGGGATATGAAATCTACAACACAGGAAATCCCGAAAGTGACTATACCCAATTATTTACTACTGACGACTTGTCAAACAATAAAGAAGTTATCTTCTATCGTAAATACGAAGCTGGATTAAAACGTCACCGTATGTGCGGTTACACCGTGAACTTGAGAAATGGAGGTACAAAAGATTTCGTAGATGACTTCTTATGTGTATACGAAAAGAATGGACAAAAAGTTGCTAATCCTGTGGCAATAGCCGCTCAAGACAATGCTTACAGCGACGAAACACCTGAAGAAGAGTTTACAAATCGTGATCCACGTCTGAGTCAGACATTCCTCGCTCCAGGAAACAATGCAGCCAAGGCTCTATTCAAAGATGCCAATTTAGGAAAATTCACCTACCCTCGCTTGGGTAATATGACCAACTGGCCAACACTGACAGGGTATCATCCTATCAAATATTACATTCGTGAACAAGATAAAAAGGGATTTGACGCTGAAACTCACGATTATCCGTTGTTCCGCTATGCCGAAGTATTATTAAACTATGCTGAAGCTAAAGCAGAACAAGGAGAATGTACACAAGAAGTATTGAATAAAACCATTAATGTACTGCGTGACCGCGTAAATATGCCTCACCTGACTGAGAATCCGGAAATGGACCCTAAATATGCCGGTTATGGACTTTCTTCATTATTGATTGAAATCAGACGTGAACGTCGTGTAGAACTCAGTTTTGAATACTTGCGCTATCAGGACCTGATGCGCTGGGCATGGGGAGACAAGCTGAAAGACCGTGTATTAGGTATGCGTCTGGAAGATTCAGCATTCAGTGATCCACGTTATGGACATGAAGATGAAGAAACTGGAGAAACAAAAATTGACATTACTAAGGCTGGAACTCCTGAAGCAGGGAAAAACCCGATTTATGTAGTAACAGTAAATGGCAAACAGTATATTGATGCATACGGAGGTACCAACTATGCCGCAGAAAAGCGCTCTTTCAATCCAGAAAAAGACTATCTGCGTCCTATACCAGCCTCTGCAACTGCTGCCAATCCAAACTTAGGCAATAATCCTGGCTGGAATCAATAAATCAGGAAATAAGACCCCATAAACTGCGGGCTGTACTTACGAATGAAAGTTTTGAAGTACAGCCCCATTTTATTATCTTTATACCATAAAAACACTTCATCTACTCTATTATGAGAAAAGTTCTTACACTACTTTTAATTTTCTGCTTCTGGCTGGGATATTCCTGTGTTATCCAGGCCCAACACATCTCGCAAGAAAACGAATTTGAAGCATTAATGCAAAAAATACGACAGGATTTTGCACAAAATCCTGACATCACACAAGGACTGGAAAAGTATAACGCTCAAAACGGCTCCTTCACCGATGTGGATTATGCCAGCATCCAGCGTACCAACTGGCCTCCACTGGTACATATCAACCGCATTTCGGACTTTGTTTTTGCCTATACTAATCCCGAGAACAGATATTATCAGAATGAGGATTTGTATAATAAGATAGAAAAAGGACTTGAGTACTGGCATGAACGAAATCCATGGTGCCATAACTGGTGGTACAATCAGATTGCAGAGCCACAGGCTTTAGGTGTGTTACTCATTCAGATGCGTACCGGCAAGAAACAACTTCCTCATGAATTGGAAAGTAAACTATTGGAACGTATAAAAAAGGATGGAGGGAATCCGGCCAAATGGACGGGAGCCAACCGCACAGACATTGCCCTCCACTGGATTTATCGCGCATGCCTTTCCAAAGATGCCGAAACGCTAGAGTTTGCACTGGAAAATGTCTATAACCCGGTAGTCTACACTACAAAAGAGGGATTCCAGCATGACAACAGCAACTTTCAGCACGGGCAACAATTGTATATCGGAGGATATGGAGATGAAATATTGAAAGGAGTCACTCAGGTGGCCATATACACACGAGGCACACGCTTTGCCATACCTCAAGAGAAACTGGACCTCATCAGCAAATTCATGCGGGAAACATATTATCCGACCATACGAGGAAAATACATGTTGTTTGATGTCATGGGACGCAGTGTGAGTCGACCAGGCGTTCCCGACAAATCGCATACAGCCTTATTTGCACAACGTATGGAAATTTTGGATACAGCTCATGCACAGGAATTCAGAGAAATCATTTCACGCTTGAAAGAGGAAAAACCGGCTGATTATGCAATCAAGCCTCAACATACACATTATTTCCGCGGAGATTATTCACTACATGTGCGTCCAGAATACACCTTCGATGTGCGACTGGTTTCCAATCGTACCGCCCGTTGTGAATATGGCAATGGAGAAAACCTGAAAACTTACTTCATGTCCGACGGATGTACCAATATCGTACAGAGGGGAAATGAATATGAGGGTATTTTCCCATCATGGAACTGGAGCCGTATTCCAGGTACTACAGCTCCGCAACTGAAAGAAATTCCACTTGCAGCCAGCGACTGGCAAACACCGGGAACTTCTGATTTCGCCGGAGGAGTGTCCGACAGTTTGTACGGAATTACGACCTACCGCTACATGGATAACTACAAAGACATACAGACTGGAGCACACAAAGCCTGGTTTTTCTTTGATGAAGGAATCGTATGCCTGGGAGCAAACATTTCTTCTACAGCTTCTGAAAAAGTATACACCACGGTCAACCAATGCCTTGCATCGTCTGAACCGGCATCTATTTCTCTTTCTGGGAAGATGCAATCCATGGAACAAGGAGAAAAACATTATAAAAATCCTGAATGGATATGGCATGATGGCATAGGTTATCTGTTCCCGAAAGGAGGAAACATTGTGGCCGGTCAGCAAATACAGAGTGGAACTTGGCACGATATCAACCATAGTATCAACCGGAAAGAAGAAATACAAAACGATGTTTTCACCGTATGTATAGACCACGGTCTGCAACCTAAATCCGGAAGCTATGCATATATAGTACTACCTGATAAAAAGACTCCCGAAGCAGTAAAAAAATACAGTCGTAACAATCTTGTGGAAATTCTTCAAAATGATGCTGATATACAGGCTGTCAGACACAAAGGGCTTCATATCTGGCAGATAGTGTTCTACCGCGCTGGTCGTTTTCAGCACAAGGAGATATCCATTGAAGTAGACAAACCTTGCGCGTTGATGATTAAGCAAACCCAAGGACACGCTCCTGTTCTGCACATAGCCGACCCAGGACAAACAGGGCAAGCTATTAATGTCATCATACAGCCTCGGAAGAAAAAAGCATATACCATTCGCATGCAGCCTGCAGAAAATCCGATTTATGCAGGAGCTACTCAATCATTTACTCTACAATAAGCCATGAAAACAAACCGAATTTTCTATTCCGCAATCGTACTGGGCACAGGAGCATGCAGTCTTCCTCATACCCTTATGGCCCAGCAACAGCCGCACATCATCCTGATTGTATCGGACCAACATCGAGGTGACGCCCTGAACTGCATGGGCAATCCCTCCGTCATCACCCCGAATCTGGATGCACTGGCGCAAGATGGTACCTTATTTACTAACGGCTACTCCTCTGCTCCAAGCAGTACACCGGCCCGTTCCGGTCTGCTCACAGGCCTGTCTCCCTGGCATCATGGCATGCTGGGATATGGAAGAGTAGGCAGCCAGTACCGTTATGAAATGCCCCAGATGTTACGCGACTTGAATTATTTTACTTTCGGCATCGGGAAAATGCACTGGTTCCCGCAAAAAGCATTACATGGATTCCATGGTACACTCGTCGATGAAAGCGGCCGCGTAGAGACAAAAGACTTTATCAGCGATTACCGCCTGTGGTTTCAGATGCAGGCTCCGGGACTTAACCCAGACAGTACAGGTATCGGATGGAATGACCATGGCGCAGCAGAATATAAACTGCCCGAAAAACTTCATCCTACCGCATGGACCGGAGAGATGGCCTGTGAAATGATTCATAACCATAAGAAGGGCAACAGACAGCCTCTTTTCCTGAAGGTTTCTTTTGCTCGCCCGCATAGTCCGTATGATCCGCCTCAGCGTCTGTCTGATTTATACAAAGGACGTGACGTTCCGGCTCCATTCATTGGAGAATGGTGCAAAGAGAAAGACTATGCCCGTCTGACAAAAGTAGAAGATGCCCCCAAGGATGCTGCCTTCGGAAACTTTGGTGAAGAATATGCAAAAAACTCACGCCGTCACTATTACGCCAATGTGACTTTCATTGATGAAGAAATCGGGAAAGTAATCGAAGCCTTGAAAGAAGAAGGTATGTATGACAATGCGCTCATCTGTTACGTATCAGATCATGGCGACATGCTGGGCGACCATTTCCACTGGCGCAAGACTTATCCTTATGAAGGTTCCGTACACATCCCCTATATTGTGAAATGGCCTGCTGGATATCAGTTTGATAAAGGAGGAAAAATAGATGCACCGGTTGAGCTTCGCGATTTACTTTCCACTTTTTTGGAAGCTGCCGGTGGTACAGTTCCCAATGACATGGACGGACAATCCCTCTTCCGTCTGATGAAAGGGGAAACATGGCGTACATACATCGACCTGGAACATGCCACTTGCTATAGTCCGGATAATTACTGGTGTGCCCTGACTGACGGTAAAATAAAATATGTATGGCGTTTCCATACCGGAGAAGAAGAACTGTTTAACCTGGTAAATGACCCTCATGAATTAAAGAATGTGGTACATGAAAAGAAATATCGCAAAAAATTACAGGAACTTCGCCAGGCAATGATCAGTCATTTGTCTGAACGCGGAGAAGAGTTCGTGAAGGATGGAAAACTTCAAATACTGAAACGTACTGTACTATACAGTCCGTTATTCCCGGACAAGAATCCGGTGGATACGGGAATCTGATTATTATAATGTTATTAATATGAAAAGAAAACTATTTTTTATTCTAAGCTGTCTGATTTTTACAGCAGTTTTTCCATGCCAGGCTGCCAAATGGAAAGCTCAGCATGTAGTTATGATTGGCATTGACGGATGGGGTGCTTACAGTGTACCTAAAGCCTCTATTCCTCACATTAAAGAGGTAATGCAGAAAGGATGCTACACCCTAAAAAAACGTTCCGTATTACCCTCTTCTTCTGCGGTAAACTGGGCTTCCATGTTCAATGGAGCAGGCCCTGAAATCCATGGCTACACCGAATGGGGATCACGCACCCCCGAAATACCATCCATGGTTACTAACGAACACGGAATCTTTCCGACCATATACTCTGTTCTGCGAGAAGCAAAGCCAAACGCTGAAACAGGATGTATGTATGAATGGGAAGGCATCAAGTACCTGGTAGACACATTGTCAATTACTCATTATGCACAGGCTATCGGATATGACAAACAACCCGACCTGCTATGCAGTATGGCCGAAACATATATTATGAACAAAAAACCAACTTTCCTTGCTGTTTGCTTTGATCAGCTTGACCATACAGGGCACCACGACGGGCACGACACTCCTGCTTATTATCAAAAGCTCGAGGAACTGGATACTTATGTAGGACGCATTGTAGAAGCTATCAAGAAAGCCGGCATTTATGATAATACCATAATCATGCTCACCGCCGACCATGGTGGCATCCAGAAAGGACATGGAGGCAAGACCTTGCAGGAAATGGAAATTCCCTTTATCATTGCAGGAAAGAACGTGAAACAAAGCGGAGAGTTTGAAGAATGTATGATGCAGTTCGACACGGCCTCTACCATTGCCTACATCTTTGGACTCACACAGCCACAAGCATGGATTGGTCGCCCAATGAAGCAAGTTTTTAAATAATCAGGAACCTTGCTTTTATATCCCAATTTGATACAAAAAACCTCGACGTTCCTATCCAATTTTAGAGAACGTCGAGGTTCTTTTTCAAGCTTTCTTTTCCTTCACATCCCGATGAGCCTCTACCACATTCACCGCATAATCACCTAATTTTTCACACTCGGCAATGATGTCCATGTAGTGTACACCCATCTGATAATCGTATTTCTTTTCATTGACGTCAATCACATTCTGGTTCTTCAACTGATTACGATAGTTGTTGATTTCCGTCTCGATATTGAACGACTTGTTGACATCCACCTGCTGATGCACATCTTTCACCAGCGCAATCATCTGTGTCAGGGCATCGTCTGTCAGCTGGAACATTTGTGTGATGTGTTCATATTGCGCACTCGTGAAGTCCTCATTTCCGCGACGCTTCCGGTTGATGGTACGAGCCAGATTATAGCAGCTGTCGCCAATGCTTTCTATCTCCGTCACCTCGCGGAGCATCCCCCGTATCTGCAGCTTGCTTTCGGAACTTAACCTGCCCTCCGACACCTGCGTAAGGTAATTGGCAATCTCCACTTCCATATTGTCACTGATGTTCTCATACTTCTCAATCCGGCTGAACAGCTTGTTGAAATCATTTTCATTCTCCGTATGCAACAAGTCACGCACCATGCGGAACATACGCTGTATGCGTTCGGCAAACAGATTGATTTCCTTCCGTGCCTGAAGGATAGACAACTCTGCCGTAGAAAGCATGCCCCCCGTAATGAACTGCAAGCGGTATTCTTCCTCCTGCTCTTTCTGGGGAACAATCTTGCAGACCGTTTTCTCGATAAGATGTACGAACCATATCAGAATCAGCACATTGCAGACGTTGAAGCAAGTGTGGAACGCAGACAATTTGAAAGAGACAGCCACCCCGTCGGCCTCACTTACCTTCATAAAATCGGAAATAATCCAGTCTACCATCGACAAGAAAGGCTCAAACAACATCAGTACCCAGATTACACCGAACACATTAAACATCAGATGAGCCATTGCCGCCCGGCGTGCCTGCGTATTGGCAGTCAAGGCCGCCAGGTTGGCCGTAATCGTGGTTCCTATATTTTCTCCCAGCACCAAAGCGGCTCCCAGTTCAAAACTAATCCATCCGTTGGCACACATAATCAACGTAATGGCCATGGTAGCCGCCGAAGCCTGTACAATCATGGTCAGTACAGTACCAATCAGGACGAACAGCAGGACAGAAAAAAAGCCCATGTCCGTATAATTCTGAACAAAGGCCAGCATATCCGGATTCTGACTGAGATCCGGAGCGTTCGTCTTCAGGAGATTCAATCCCATGAACAAAAAAGCAAATCCGAAAATAAACTCACCGACAGACTTACGCGTACTTTTTTGAGAGAAAAGCAATGGAATACCAATTGCCAGAAGCGGCAGAGAAAATGCAGATATGTCTACCTTAAAACCGAGAGCCGAGATAATCCACGCCGTCACCGTAGTTCCGATGTTCGCTCCCATAATCACCCCGATAGATTGGGAAAGCGTCAGCAAGCCGGCGTTTACAAAGCTGACCACCATCACGGTTGTAGCAGAAGAAGACTGAATCAAGGCGGTAATCAACATACCTGTCAGCCCCCCCGTGACACGGTTTGTGGTCATTGCGGTTAAAATACTACGAAGGCGGTCGCCCGCAAACTTCTGAAGTCCCTCACTCATGATTTTCATTCCATAAAGGAACAGCGCCAGTGATCCAAGAAGCGCTAAAAAATCATAAAAAGAATATTCCATTTGTAATTAGTTAAGTTGGAAAGAGGCTTTTAATTGTTTAATGAGTAAATTAACTGCCTATTCACAAGGTTAGTAACACATATTACATTTATGCTACAAATATATTGCAAAAATAATAATTCGACAAGAGAATTCCCGGAGGGAAGCTCACTTTTGGATATTTATAACGGTTTTAATCTGGCCATGCCCTACGGTCCGGTCAGCGCCAAAGTCAACAACAAAGTAGAAAGCCTTGATTTCCGGGTGTATTACAACAAAGACATTGAATTCCTTGACATTACCAGTTCTTCCGGCATGCGGACTTATGTCCGTTCGCTCTTTTTCGTGCTGGTCAAGGCAGTAGAAGAACTTTATCCGCAAGGGAACATTTCCCTGGAACATCCTATCTCAAAGGGATATTTCTGCAAATTGCATATCGACCGAACCATCGGGCTGGACGACGTGCAGCGCATCAAGCAGAAAATGCAGGAAATCATTGCGGCCGACATTCCCTATACACGTACGGAATGCCACACGGAAAAAGTAGTCCGCCTGTTTGAAGAACGGGGGATGCCGGACAAGGCACGGTTGCTGGATACTTACGGGCAGCTCTACTCTTACTATTACCAGCTGGGCGATACGGTGGACTGTTACTACAGCAGCCTGGTACCGAGCACGGGATACATCCACTTGTTCGACATCGTGAAATACTACGACGGACTGTTGCTGCGCATTCCCAACCGGGAGAATCCGACCAAGCTGGAAGAGGTAGTGAAACAGGAAAAAATGCTGGAAGTGTTTCAGGAATACCATCGCTGGAACCAGATTCTGGGCATCAGCACGGTAGGCGACCTGAACGTGGCCTGCAACGAAGGTCATGCCACCGACCTGATAAATGTGTCGGAGGCCTTGCAAGAAAAAAAGATTGCCCAGATAGCCGATGAGATTACCCACCGCGACCAAGACGGGAAACGGGTAAAGCTCGTGCTTATATCCGGTCCGTCTTCTTCCGGAAAAACCACCTTCAGCAAGCGGCTGAGCATCCAGCTTATGACCAACGGCCTGAAGCCTTACCCCATTTCACTAGATGACTATTTCGTCAACCGGAACGATACCCCGCTGGATGAGAACGGCAAACACGACTTCGAATCCTTGTATGCCGTAGACCTCCCCTTCTTCGAAGAACAGTTGACTACCTTGCTCAACGGAGGAGAGGTGGAACTGCCACGCTATAACTTTACCACCGGAAAAAGAGAAATGAGCGGAAAGAAACTCCGGATAGATGAACACATGATACTGATTATTGAAGGTATCCATGCACTGAATCCGGCACTGACTCCGCACATACCCAACGAAAACAAATACAAAGTGTATGTGTCGGCACTGACCACCATCCTGCTGGACAACCACAACTACATCCCGACAACCGACAACCGTCTGCTGCGACGCATCATCCGCGATTACAAGTACCGCAACTACTCGGCCGAGGAAACCATCGCACGCTGGCCAAGTGTCCGCGCCGGAGAAGAAAAATGGATTTTCCCCTATCAGGAAAATGCCGATGCCATGTTCAACTCGGCCCTGCTGTTCGAACTGGCTGTATTAAAAGACTACGTGGAACCCGTTTTGCGCAAGGTGCCCAACCGTTGTCCGGAATACTCCGAAGCACACCGTCTGCTCCGCTTCCTGAACTATTTTGTTTCCGTACAAGACAAGGAATTACCTCCTACGTCCCTGCTGAGGGAGTTCTTAGGAGGCAGCAGTTTCCAATATTAAAAATTTTGCCTTTTTCTTTGAAGTTCATTTTAATTATTATTTTTGCACGCTGTTAACTCAAGACAACAATAAAAATGGTACAAGGTTCACGTCAGGTACAGACACAGGCGCAACAACAAGTACAGACCCTGTCTCCTCAACAGATACTGGCTGTCAAGTTGCTGGAACTTCCGACTCTGGAGTTGGAAGAACGGATTCACGCTGAATTGCTGGATAATCCGGCACTCGAAGAAGGAAAAGAAACTTCCGACGCTTTCGATGCCCTCAACGATGAGTACAATACGACTGACCAAGACGGAGAACCTAATACCGATTCAGGTGAAGACATCGAACTGGGTGATTACCGCACGGAAGACGATATTCCGGATTACAAATTGCAGGAAAACAACCGCTCCAAAGAAGACCGGGCGGAAGACATTCCTTTTTCGGACAACGTATCTTTCTACGAAACGCTGAAAGAACAGCTCGACATGCAACACCTCACTCCGGAACAGAAGCAATTAGGTGAATACCTTATCGGCTCACTTGATGACGACGGACTGCTGCGTAAATCCACAGAAACGATTCTTGATGAACTGGCTATTTACCAGGGAGTCTACACTTCCGCTGAAGAGCTGGAGCATGTGCTCTCAGTGATTCAGGACTTTGACCCTGCCGGCATCGGTGCCAGAAGTCTGCAAGAGTGTCTGCTCATCCAGATTCGTCGAAAAGAAGATTCTCCGCTCAAGCAGATTGAGCTGGACATCATCGGAAAGTGCTGTGAGGACTTCACCCGCAAAAATAAAGACAAGATTATTCAGAAACTGAATATTACAGAAGAACAATATAATGCGGCTGCGGCCGAACTGACCAAGCTGAATCCGCGTCCGGGAAGTTCCATGGGAGAAGCCATCGGAAAAAACCTGCAACAGATTATCCCTGATTTCCTGGTAGAGACGGAAGACGACGGCACGATTAACCTCAGCCTCAACAACCGGAACGTGCCGGAACTGCGGCTGAGCCGGGAATTTACCGAGCTGCTGGACGAACACACCCGCAACAAGCAGAACCAGAGCAAAGAATCAAAAGATGCCCTGATGTTCCTCAAGCAGAAGGTAGATGCGGCACAAGGATTCATCAACGCCGTGAAACAACGCCAGCAAACGCTGCTCAGCACCATGCAAGCCATCATCGACTTGCAGCGCCCGTTCTTCGAAGAAGGGGACGAATCTCTGCTTCGTCCGATGATTCTGAAAGATGTGGCTGAACGTACAAAGCTGGACATCTCCACCATTTCCCGTGTGAGCAACAGCAAATATGTACAGACCAACTACGGCATTTACCCGTTGAAATTCTTCTTCAGCGACGGCTACACGACCGAAAACGGTGAAGAACTGTCCGTCCGCGAAATCAAGCGCATCCTGAAAGAATGCGTGGCCAGCGAGAACAAGGAAAAGCCTTACACTGACGATGAACTGGCCGATATGCTGAAGGAAAAAGGATACCCCATTGCCCGCCGCACTGTGGCCAAGTACCGCCAGCAGTTGAATATCCCCGTAGCAAGATTAAGAAGATAACATATCGATATGGAAGAAACCAGTATCCCCGATGAACTGACTTATCATGAACCCGCTCCCCGCCATGCTGGGGAACCCCGCGATGCCCTGTTTATGACTGCCCGCATCGTATCGCTCATCTTTACGCCGTTCATGGTACCGTTTGTGGCATTCTGCCTGCTTTTTTTCTTTACTTATCTGAACATCATGCCCCTGCAGTACAAACTGACGGTTTTAGGGATGGTGTATTGCTTCACCATCCTGCTACCGATGCTGGGCATCTATCTGTTTCAGAAAATCAACGGCTGGACACTCCACGAACTGGGACACCGCGAAAAGCGTTTTATCCCTTACGGAATGACCATACTGAGCTACATGGCCTGCCTGCTGACGATGTATCGCATACACCTGCCACGCTATATGAGCGGCATCATCGTAGCCACCCTGATTTGCATGGTCATCTGCACAGCCATCAATATACGTTGGAAAATCAGCACCCACATGGCCAGTAGCGGCATGATGGTGGGCGGACTGCTGTCCTACAGCTTCATCTTCCAGTTCAATCCGGTGGAATGGCTCTGCTTCTTCATCCTGCTTGCCGGCATGTTAGGTTCTGCCCGTATCATCGTCAAGCAACATACTTTAAATGAAGTGACAGGCGGGTTTTTCGTCGGTTTATTTTGTGGTATCACGGGAATTTTGTTTATTTGAAAACTGATTATCTTAAACTTTAAATTTATTCAATATGGAATTCCCAACTAACATCAAGTACACCAACGAACACGAATGGATTCGTTTGGAAGGCGACACTGCCTATGTAGGTATCACAGACTATGCACAGCAACAGCTGGGCGACATCGTTTTCATCGACGTAACCACAGAAGGCGAAACGCTGGATAAAGGCGAAGTATTCGGTACCATCGAGGTAGTGAAAACAGTTTCAGACCTGTTCCTCCCCATCGGAGGCGAGATTCTGGAAGTCAACCCGCAACTGGAAGAACATCCGGAACTGGTAAACCAGGATCCTTACGGCGAAGGCTGGATTATCAAGCTGAAACCTACGGATGCCAGCGAACTGGACGATTTGCTGGACGCTGCAGGCTACAAAGAGATTATTAACGAATAACTAAAATAAAAACAACGAATGAAACCAATTGTAAGTATCATTATGGGCAGTACTTCTGACCTTCCAGTAATGGAAAAGGCCGCCAAGCTGCTCGATGAAATGCAAGTCCCGTTTGAAATGAATGCCCTGTCGGCTCACCGCACTCCTGCTGAAGTAGAGAAGTTTGCGAAAGAAGCTGCCGGACGTGGCATCAAGGTAATCATCGCGGCTGCCGGAATGGCTGCTGCACTGCCGGGAGTAATTGCAGCCAACACCACCCTTCCGGTTATCGGAGTGCCTGTAAAAGGTGCTGTACTCGACGGTGTAGACGCACTCTACTCTATCATCCAGATGCCTCCCGGAATACCTGTGGCTACAGTAGCCATCAACGGTGCCATGAATGCTGCGATCCTGGCCGTACAGATGCTGGCCCTGAGCGATGCAGAACTGGCTCAAAAGTTTGCAGCTTACAAGGAAGGTTTGAAAAACAAAATCGTAAAAGCCAACGAAGAGCTGAAAGAAGTCAAATACGCTTATAAGACAAACTAACTGAATGAATTACTTCAACTATTCTCGCCGACAGGCGAACGAGGTATATGTAGGCGCCACTCCTATGGGTGGCGCTTATCCTATCCGTATACAGAGTATGACGAATACCGTCACCATGGATACTGAAGCTTGTGTGGAACAGGCCAAGCGTATAATTGAGGCGGGAGGAGAATACGTACGTCTCACCACTCAAGGAGTACGTGAAGCAGAGAACCTGCAGCATATCAACGCCTCTCTGCGTGCCCAGGGATACCAGACTCCATTAGTGGCCGATGTACATTTCAATCCGAAAGTAGCTGAGGTTGCGGCCTTGTACGCTGAAAAGGTACGTATCAACCCGGGTAACTACGTAGATGCTGCCCGCACCTTCAAGCAACTGGAGTATACGGATGAAGAGTATGCAAAAGAAATTCAGAAGATACGCGACCGTTTCATCCCCTTCCTGAACATCTGTAAGGAAAATCACACAGCCATCCGCATCGGAGTGAACCACGGTTCGCTGTCCGACCGCATCATGTCACGCTACGGAGATACTCCGGAAGGCATGGTAGAATCGTGCATGGAGTTCCTGCGCATCTGTGTGGAACAGAATTTCATGAACGTGGTCATCTCTATCAAGGCTTCCAATACGGTCATCATGGTACGCACCGTCCGCCTGCTGGTAGAACAGATGGAAAAAGAAAATATGGCCTTCCCGCTCCACTTAGGAGTGACAGAAGCCGGTGACGGAGAAGACGGCCGTATCAAATCAGCCTTGGGTATCGGTGCCCTGCTGTGCGACGGACTGGGTGACACCATCCGCGTATCACTGAGTGAAGCGCCCGAAGCAGAAATTCCCGTAGCCCGCAAACTGGTAGATTATGTATTGAAACGCGAAGGGCATCCCTATATTCCAGCTACCGAAGCTCCGGAATTCAACTACACGCACCCCAGCCGAAGAGAAACCGTAGCCGTAGGTAACATCGGAGGCGACCAGCTTCCGGTAGTCATCTCAGCCCGTCTGAACAACGACTTGGAAGTAAGCGAACAGTTCAAGCCCGACTACCTGTACTGCGGCCAACGCTTGCCCGAAAACCGCAGAGCAGACATCGGTTACATCGTGGATGCCTGTGCCTGGGACGGCAGCGAGCACACCTATCCGGCTTTCAACTACCAGCAGTTGATTGAGCTGCATCACCATCCGGCAAAAATGAAGTTCCTCTTTACTTCTTATTTAGGACTGAATGAAGAGGTAATGGCTTGCCTGCGTCTGCATCCGGAAGTGGTCATTGTAGCTCAAAGCAACCACTACAACCGCTTAGGCGAGTTCCGTGCATTGGCACACCAGCTGATGAACCAGGGACTGAAAAACCCATTGGTATTCTTTCAGCTGTATCAGGAAACCGAAACAGAGGATTTGCAAATCAAGTCGGCTGCCGACATGGGTGCCCTGATTATCGACGGTCTATGCGACGGTATCCTGCTCTATAACCACGGCAATCAAATCAGTAACCTGAAAGTGGACGAAACCGCCTTCGGTATCCTGCAGGCAGGACGTATCCGTACTTCCAAAACCGAATACATCTCTTGTCCGGGTTGTGGACGTACATTGTACGACCTGGAATCGACCATTGCCCGCATCAAGGCTGCTACGGCTCACCTCAAGGGACTGAAAATCGGTATCATGGGCTGTATCGTCAACGGTCCGGGTGAAATGGCCGATGCCGACTATGGCTATGTAGGTGCCGGAAGAGGTAAAATCAGTCTGTACAAAAAGAAGGAATGCATTGAAAAGAACATTCCGGAAGAACAGGCTGTAGAAAAACTGATTGAGCTGATTAAGGCAAACGGAGATTATAAAGACTGATTCTCCGGTTCAGATATAAAAACCGTCTGCATGAATCTTGATTTTTTCAAGGCATGCAGACGGTTTTGTTTTATGCAGAATAAGAGCAAAATATGCTATAAAGTCCTTATTCCAATCTTAATTTATGCTTGTTTTACACTAATAATCAGCAAATTATAACAATATGAAGCTATTCCAAAATGAAGTATCCTCCAAAAGTGAGACAGCCTCATGTAAGTTTTTTGTTAACTGTGCATTCGCTTTGAATGGATGAATTTTAGTTCCTAAAAATAGCTGAACAATGTCATCGTCAGGCTTCCATATTATCAGGAAAAAGCCCCCGGCAAATTTTTGAATTGCTGGGGACTCGCAACAAACATTATTTCATTCTAGATTGTCAATTTGAAACAGGACGAATCGTTAATCCATATCCAAACCGAAGAGATCTTACCTCGGTTAAATATTCTTTTCCGAATGAAAGAGCAAATGCTGAATTATCGTCATTTGATGTACTACTCCAATAAGCACCAGAATTTTTATCCATATATGATATTTCTGTTTTACTATCATCTGCAGGTAGGAAAATAGAATTACCATTAGGACCAGTAATTATATAACCTTTTATATTATTTTCATCAAACCATTCCCAATCGCATTCATCCTTAAGTTCAATAAATTCAGATTTAGTAGACATTCTCCAAGTTCCTCCCCATTTGTTATGTACTACATCAATTGATGAACCTGATATATCCTTACTAGATAATTCTTTTATATTACTATAATCAACACCATATTTAGTTTTAATTGAAATTTCTCCCCATGAGTAATAATCACCAAAATCATATGGATAATTAGCTCCAATATTATGTGTCGCCCATTTAACACTCAAACCAATATCAACATACTCATAGTTATTTATACTTCCCATTGATTTTTTACCATAAACTACCACATACCTTTTTGAAAATATAGCATGATTTTCTGCTAATTCAATTCCTTGCTCTGAGGCTTTACTAAACCACTCAGAAGCTTTCGCATAGTCTTGGGATACTCCTTAACCGTCATAATACATATTTCCTAAATAAAATTGTGCATATACATTACCTTGCTCAGCAGATTTACTAAACCATTCAAACGCTTTCTTATAATCTTGAGATACGCCTTCACCCACAATATACATATACCCTAACTGACCTTGAGCAGGGGCATACTCCTTTGTTGCGGTCTCTAAATACAAGTCAAACGCTTTCTTATAATCCTTCTTATCATAATATTCGTTTGCCTTTGTGAATATTTGCTCTGGACTTTGAGGGGTGTTAATAAAACATACTAATACTAAAATGAATACTACCAAACATATACCAATCCCTATTTTCTTTTTTGATGATTTCATTGGAGGCTCAACCATTTGTTCTACGTGACAATTCTTTTCGGTGGATTGGTAATAGCTTTGAGATTCATTTACTATCGAAATTTCTTCTTTATGTTCCCAAACTGTCTTTTCTGAAGTATCTTCAGCCGCAGTCCTTTCTTCCGATTCATTCTCTTTCGGCACTACTGTTTCTATTTTTTCCGTATCAAACAGGGACAAAAACGCTTCGATGTTTTGTGGGCGTTTGTTCTTATTAATTGCCATTGCAGCAGCGATAGCATTCTGGGTAGTAGTACTGATTGATGACGGAACAGGTTCAAGATTTTCCCCGCTTGCCAACTGCGTTGCACTGATGGGTTTTACACCCTTTAATAATGGCTCTAGTTTAACAAGGCGTTGTAAAGTGGCATATTAATTGCATATATCTTTTT